>Ga0196958_10000023_pt1 | contig 89157 bp, 84 predicted proteins | sample S1v_10metaG_FD_148654 | JGI IMG/M metagenome (GOLD analysis project Ga0196958, IMG submission 148654) | Soil microbial communities from Anza Borrego desert, Southern California, United States - S1+v_10 | ecosystem: Environmental > Terrestrial > Soil > Desert | place: USA: California | collected... | reverse complement strand
CCTTGGAATGGTGAACCGACTCCTTGACGAGGAGGAGCCTGCGTCCAATTTTGCCACGCCGACAGAAGAGGTTCAACAATCCTTGCTGACCTGCGAACCAATCGAGATCTGAGGTGCTTGGGGGTTTTCGGACAGTGCCCCGAGATAGAATTGGGTGGCACTGAACGGAGTGGTTGTGGCACAGAGGAATCGTCGTTTCAGTCCCGAGTTTCGTGAGGCTGCGGCCGGGGAAGTGGTCGACAGGTCGCGTCCGGTCGGGGATGTGGCGCGTGATTGCGGGGTGACCGGGCAGTCGATCCGGAACCGGGTTCGGGAGTTCCGGGCCGAGCCCGTCGGGTCCGCCGGGCCCGATCCGGGGTTGGGAGTGGACGAGCGGGCGCGGTTGAAGGAGTTGGAGCGGCGGGTCCGGGAACTGGAGGAGGAGAACCGGTTCCTGGGAAAATCGGTGGCCTTCTTCGCGAGGAGACACCGGTGACGGCGAAGTATTCCTTCATTGCCTCCGAGGAAGGCAACCACTCCGTGGCGTCGATGTGCCGGTGGTCGGAGGTGTCGCGGTCGGGCTGTTACGCGTGGCGCGATCGGAAGCCATCGGCCGCCGCGCGGCGCCGCGGGTTGCCGGAAGTCGGGATCCGGGCGTGTTTCGATCACTCCGACGGCACTTGCGGATACCGTCGTGTCCACGCCCGATTGGCCCGGCAGGGCACCGTCGTGGATCCCGGGACGGTCCGCGCGATCATGCGGGAGCCGGGCCTGGTCCCGTGCCGGCCGCGCCCGTGGCGACCGGTCACCACGATCGCCGGTGACTGCGCGGACCTGCCCGACCCAGTACGCCATGACTTCACCGCCGACGCCTTGGCGGTGAAACTGGTTGGTGACATCACCTATGTCCGGCCCTGGGAGGGCTGGCTGTATCCGGCGACGGTGCTGGACTGCCATTCGAAGAAGGTGGTCGGTTACGCGATGGCCGAGCACCTGCGCGCGGAGCTAGTGGTCGACGCGCTGCGCAGGGCGGCACGGAATCTGCCGTTCCGGCCCGGGGTGACGGTGTTCCACAGCGATCGCGGCTCGCAGTACCTGTCGACCGAGTTCGCCGCGACAGCGGACGAGTCGGGTGTGGTCCGGTCGATGGGCCGCACCGGGGTCTGTTTCGACAACGCCTGGGCCGAATCGTTCAACGGCACCCTGAAGAACGAACGGGTCAACCGCACCGAATACCCCACGCGTGATCACGCACGCAAGGACATCACCCGCTATATAGAACTGCGGTACAACCAGATCCAGATCCACTCAGCAATTGACTACCGGACGCCCAACGAGGTGGAGTCCGAGTGGTTTGCGCGGAACACGGCAGCCTGGCAAGCAAAACGAGTAGCTGCCCGAAAACCTTCCAGCGCCTCAGGAGGGAGCACACCATTACACTTGTTTGCTCAGAATTTTAACTGATTTTGTTCTGCACTGAAGCCGTAGTGAATATCGTATCAAGTTTCCTTCCTGGATGTGCGGAAGTCCCGCCAGGAGGGACCGCGGTCGAGTGCGTGAGACAGGGGCCAAGTGCCGCTGCTGTTCGCCCGGTCGGGTGAGATGGTGGATCGGCTGTCCCGGCCGGGGCTGGAAATCGGAGTTCTGAGGTGTCGTCGGTGTCGTGTCGATGACGGATGCGCTCTCGTCGTCGCGGAGGTCACCTCATGGTCCGATCCGGTCAGCCGTCATCCCGTCCTGGGGTTTCCGCCCTGTCGCAAGTCAGGCTGCCGCCTGTTGCCGAGGGCGACGGAGTCCGTTGCGTGGCGGACTTTGTCCAGGCGCGCACTCTGCCGCCTTCACGACCGGACGAATCGGTGTCCGGGCTGTCGTCGGGCGTTGATGTGGCGGATGCGTCGCCGGAGGGCGTGCCCGCCGGCGAGTGGGAGTCGGTGTTGCGGCTGTACACGCCGGCGCAGGCGGCGGAGCTGTTGTCGGTGCGGGAGTCGTGGCTGCGCCGCAGAGCCGGCAGGCGACAGGTGCCGTGCACGTTCCTGGGCAAGCACCTGCGGTTCTCCGCAACCGACCTGCGGGCCATCGCAGCCCGAGGCGCCCGAGGTGCCCGCCCGCAACACCCCCGTCGAACCCGATGACCGGCAGACCGGCTTCGCGGCCCCCGGCCGACCGGACCCCGAGGTGGGGATTCGTCTGCAAGCCGTATCCCGGCAGGAATGACCACATACGGCTTGACATCCGTCCTGTATGGAGCGTCCATATCCGCTGCCCCGCACAGGGGCACATCACTGACGACCAGCGAGGGAGTCCGACATGGCATGGGTGGAGAAACACGGCCCCGGCTGGCGGGTCCGCTACCGCACCCCCGAGGGAACCCTGGCCTCCGAGACCGGCTTCACCCACCGGGACACCGCTCGCGACCGGGCCCGCGACATCGAGTCCGACCTGCGCCGCGGCACCTTCGTCGACCCCGCCCTGGGCGGCCTTCCGCTACGGGAGTGGGTCCAGACGTGGAACGAAGCCCATGACGTGAGCCCGACTACGCGCGCGAAGTACGACTCGCACCTGCGCAACCACGTGCTGCCCAAGTTCGGTGACACGCCGCTCAAGGAGATCAGCCGCATGACCGTCAAAGGCTGGATCAAGACCCTGCGGCGTTCACTGGCCGAGCGCACCGTGGACGATGTGGTGACCTTGCTGTCGATGCTGCTCGGCGACGCCGTGGACGAGGATCTGATCGGCGCCAACCCGTGCCGGCGGCTGCGGATCGACACCGCGGGGACCACGACGAGCGACCTCACGCATCGCCATGGCAGGTGCGCGCCATCGCGCAGCGGTGCTGCCCCGCCACAGCCCTGTTGGTCGTCACAGCCGCCTACACAGGGCTGCGGTGGGGCGAACTGGCCGGGCTGCGCTGGCACCGCGTCGACCTGGCCCGCGGCAGCATCACCGTCGACCCCCTCGACGGCGCGTTGCACGAGATCGGCGGCCGACTCCAACTCGGCCCACCCAAGACCAAAGCCGGCGCCCGCACCGTCCACCTCCCGCAGTTCCTGACCGACCAGCTCGAAGACCACCGGGCCCAGCAGAGCCGGCGGCTCCGGGAGCACGTCTTCACCGGCCCGGACGGCGGACTGCTGCGCCGCACCCACTTCCGACGCCGCACCTGGCTGCCCGCCGTCGGCGGCGACACCCGGCACGGGTGGACGCCGATCCTGCCCGGCCTGCACTTCCACGACCTGCGCCACACCCACAAGACCTGGCTCATCGAGGACGGCGTCCCCGAAGTCCTCCAGCACAAGCGGCTGGGCCACCGGATGCCGGGCATCCGGGGCACCTACTCCCATGTGACCAGCGTCATGGTCGACGCCATGCTGGACGGACTCCAGCGCCGATGGGAACGATCCGCGACGACCTCCACACCGGAGGCGAGGGTGACCACATACGATGATGTCGATCACACCAAGATCGCTTGCTCCCAATCTGCTCCCACCACAGCCGGACAGCCGGTTGGCGAAGATCACCAACCGGCTGCCTGACCTGCATATATAAGTGGTGGACGATACTGGGATTGAACCAGTGACCCCTACCGTGTCAAGGTAGTGCTCTCCCGCTGAGCTAATCGTCCGAGGCGGAGACGGGAATCGAACCCGTGTACAGGGCTTTGCAGGCCCTTGCCTAAGCCACTCGGCCACTCCGCCATTGTTCCCGGAGCTTAGCACCAGGAAGCTGGCCTGAGCCCAAGGGGCCCTCTGCCGAGCGGATGACGAGACTCGAACTCGCGACCCTCACCTTGGCAAGGTGATGCGCTACCAACTGCGCTACATCCGCATACCCCGTGGATTCCCGGGGCTTTCGCCCTTTTGGGGCCTTGCCGTTCCGGTCTTCCGCGGTGCAGGAGGAACTTTATTACACACCCGGCCGCGGGATCAAATCGGGGGGTCCCGCGACCGCCCGCAAGCCTGTCACCTGCGCTTTCAGGTCAGGTCGGTCGAGATCAGATGGGTCAGGGCCTCGTCCACGTCGACCCACAGGTGCTCGTTGCCCGGCACCACGACGTCGTAGGTGCGGTCCAGGAAGTCGGCCAGCTCCTGCGCCGACGCCTCGAACATCGCGTGGCCCGACGGCGAGCTGAGCTCGATCACGACGACCTCGGGGTCGTCGGCGGCCGGCCGGATGCGGACGTCACCGTCACCCGCGTCGGCGATCAGGCCGTCGGCCAGCAGGTCGCGGGCGAACACCCACTCGACCCACCCGGCCCGGCCGGTGCGGAACGCGGCGACCACCGCGTACGGGTCTTTCGTGTCATAACGAAGCTCCACCTGCACCGGAACCGCGGGGGTTCGTGGTGCCAGCAGGTCGAAGACCGCCGTTGAGCGGAGCGTCACGTGATCATTGCGCATCGTCGTTACCCTCTTCTCCCTTCCGGTCCAGGAAACGACCGAGTTCTCCGGATGTGACGCGTTTGTGGCGAGGAACGCTCGACATCGCCGGGTTTATCACCCATTCGGGTTCATTTGACTCCACTGGGCTACCACCCCACTGCGTTCCGTGTTCAAGCGCCCGCGCCGCACCACATCTTGCTGGGTTTAACCTGAACCCGGTACCGGCCGTTGCGCGAATGTTGGACGTGAGGACATCTCTGGTGGCTGACGCACCCGCCCCGGCGCCCCGGCCCGGGCCCGACGGGCGTCCCTCCGACGCGTCGCTGGTCGAGAGGACCTCCACCGGCGACCGGGCCGCGTTCGAGGCGCTCTACGACCGCTACGCGCGGCCCGCCTACTCGCTGGCCCGGCGCATCTGCGTCGACCCCGACCTCGCCGAGGACGTCGTCCAGGAAGCCTTCCTGGCCCTGTGGCGCAACCCCGGCGCGTACGACCGGGCGCGCGGCGGGTTCGGGACGTGGCTGATGACCGTCGTGCACCACCGGGCGGTCGACTCCGTGCGGCGGGAGAGCACCCAGCGCCGGCGCACCGTGCCGCTGACCGACGAGGTGTCCGAGCGCGGCGGCACGCCCGCCGCGGGCGCCGACGACGCCGCGCTGGCCGCGGTGGTCGGCGCGGAGGTCCGGGCGGCGCTCGACCGGCTGCCCGAGGACCAGCGGCAGGTGATAGCGCTGGCCTACCTGGGCGGCTACACGCAGGTCGAGGTCGCGGCGCTGACCGGCGTCCCGCTGGGCACGGTGAAGTCGCGCACGTTCGCGGCGGTGCGCAGGCTGCGGGCGCTGCTGAGATCGGCCTGGGCCGGCGAGGCCGGCGGAGAGACGACGGGAGCACACCGGTGACCGGGGAGCAGAGGGACGGCTGGTGCCCTCAGGAGGAGCTCGCGGTCGGCTGGGCGCTGCGCTCGCTCGAACCTGACGACGAGGCGCGGCTGCGGGCCCACCTGCCCGGCTGCGCGCGGTGCCGGGAGGTGGTCCGGGACACCGAGGAGGTGGCCGCGGCCCTCGGCGGTTCGGTGCGGCAGTACGACCCGCCGGCGCGGCTCAAGGCGAAGCTGATGGCCGCGGTCGAGCGGACGCCGCAGGAGCGCGTGGCGCGGGAGTCGGTCGCCCTGGCGGAGCGCGCGGCGCCGGTGGTGCCGCTCGGCGCCCGGCGCCCGCGCCGGACGGGCGGCCCGGGACGGCGGTTGCTGGTCGCGGCGGCGGTCGTGGTCGCGGTCGTGGCCGCGGTCGCCGCGGTGGGCGTCACGGCCGTGCGGTTCGACCGGCTCGACGACCGCGTCGCCGTGCAGGAGCAGCGCAACCAGGAGCTGACCGAGGCGCTGGCGCTGGCGTCGGACCCGGGCACCAACCGCGCGGTCCTGCGGGCGGAGTCCGGGGACCCGGTGGCGATCGTCCTGTCCGCCGCCGACGGGGCCGCCGTCATGGAGGTGGGCCTGGCGCCCAACGACGCGCGGGACCAGACCTACGTGGTGTGGGGCGCGAGCACCCCGGAACCGGTGCCGCTGGCGACGTTCGACGTGTCGCCGGACGACGGGCGGGTGCGGCTGCTGTCGCACTGGACGCCCGACGCGCACAAGCACACGCGGTTCGGCATCTCGCTGGAGCAGGGCCGGACCGCACCCGCGAAGCCCTCGGCCGTGCTGGCTTCGGGTCAGGTGGGCGCGTCGTGAGCGATGATGGGCGCATGACGACCGAGCAGCGCGACGGGACGGCCGAGCCCGCCGGCGACACCCGTCCCTGGTTCCGCCGCAACGCCGCGATGAACCTGACCTACCGCATCGGCGTCGGCGTGGTGGGCGGGCTCGTGCTGGTCGGCGGGATCCTGATGATCCCCTACCCCGGGCCCGGCTGGCTGGTGGTGTTCGCGGGACTGGCGATCCTGGCGACGGAGTTCGAGTGGGCCGGGCGGGTGCTGCGGTTCGCGAAGCGGTACTACGACGCCTGGGTCGCGTGGCTCAAGCGGCAGAACCTGCTCGTGAAGGCCCTCGTCCTGACCGCCACCGGCCTGGTGGTGGTCGTGACGTGCTGGCTGCTCGGGGCGTTCGCGCTGGTCGGCGGGTGGTTCGGGCTGGAGTGGCCGTGGTTGGCCAGCCCGATTTTTGGATCCGGGGGATGATGTTGTAAGCTGTGCGCACACCGCGAGAGCTGGCGGGAAAACCGAATACGGGCGATTAGCTCAGCGGGAGAGCGCTTCGTTCACACCGAAGAGGTCACTGGTTCGATCCCAGTATCGCCCACAGTGTGTTGTACCAGGTCAACGGCTCGTAGACGGTCTTCGTCTGCGGGCCGTTGATCGTTGCGGGGAGCGAATTGGGAGCGGATGATCTTGACCACCTCCGTATTTGCGAAGGTGGTCATGGTGTCGTGCTCCCCGTTTGCTCCCGTGTTTGCTCCCAGCGGTGTTGGAGTCCGGCGAGCATGGTGTCGATCATGGGTCGGGTGACGTGGGAGTAGACGCCCATGACGCCGTGGAACTTGTGGCCGATCCTCTTGTGCTGGAGCACTTCGGGGACGCCGTCCTCGATGAGCCGGGTCTTGTGGGTGTGGCGCAGGTCGTGGAAGTGCATGTCGGGGGTGATCCGCGGTCGGCCGGTGGCGGTGTCGCCGCGTAGGGCGGGTAGCCAGACGCGGCGGCGGAAGTTGGAGCGTCGGTGGAAGCCGCCGTCGGTTCCGGTGAACACGAAGCGGGCGTGGGGGTGGCGATCGTGGTGGTCGTCGAGCAGGTCGGCCAGGAACTCGGGTAGGTGCACGGTGCGGACGCTGGCGGGGGTCTTGGGCGGTCCCAGCGTGAGTTTGCCGCCGACCTCGTGCAGGGCGCCGTCCTTGCCGTCGACGCGGATCTCGCGGTTGCCCGTGTCGACCCGTGACCATTGCAGGCCGGTCGGTTCACCCCAGCGCAGCCCGGTGTAGGCGGCGGTGACGATCAGGGCGGCGCTGTCGGGGGACACGCGGGTGGCCAGGCCGGCGATCCGGGCGGCGGTGGCGTGGGGCCGTTCCGGTTGGTCACCGGTGGCGAGGCGCAGTTTGCGGCAGGGGTTGGAACCGATCAGTTCCTCGTCGACGGCCTCGCCCATGATCCGCGACAGCAGGTTGACCACGTCGCCGACGCTGCGTTCGCCGAGCTTGCGGCGCAGCTGCTTGGCCCAGACCTTGACCGTCATCCGGGTCATGTCGCCCAGCTCGGTGTCGGCGAAGCGGGGCAGGATGTGGTTGCGCAGGTGCGAGTCGTAGGTGGCCCAGGTGACCGCGCTGACGTCGTGGGCCTGGACCCACTCGCGCACCCAGTCACCGAACCGGGTCTGCGCCAACCGGGGATCGACGAACCGTCCCCGTCGCTGATCGGACTCCACGTCCCGGATCCGGTTCTCCGCCTCTTCGCGCGTGCCGAAGCCGTTCTCGGTGAACAGCGACCCGTCCGGCAACCGGTAGCGCACCCGGAACCCGTCACCGCGTTTCTCCACCCAGCCCATCACATACTCCTCTTCGTCGGTATGTCCGTCCGCCGTCGTGGACGACGACGGCGGACGGACAGTGACGCTCCATATCCGTTGGAGAGCAAGCCAAATGTGTTCAGGCCACCCTGCGCCGGAGGTGCGGGCCGTGGTTCTCCTGCCCGGTCGCGTGGTCCCCTCCGGCGGGTCGGGATCCCCGCTGGACGATGGAGCGCAGATCCGCCTCGGAGAACCGCAGGTGCTTGCCCACGAACGTGCACGCGATCTCGCGCCGTCCCGCCATCCGACGCAGCCACGACTCCCGTACCGCCAACAGCCGGGCCGCCTCGTAAGGGGTGTGCAACAGCCTGACCGGGCTCGCGACGACCTCGGTCTCGGACGAGGTATCCGGCTGCGGTGCCACCGACTCGGGCACGTCGTCGGACACCGAAAGGGAAGAGATGGTCGCGAACAGGCGATCACCGAAGGGGTAGTCCACGCCGACCTCCGAAAGCGCAACGGGCCCGGACTCCGACACCGCACCCTGTACACCTCTGAACTCCGCAAAAACGGGCCCGAAGGGACATGCCCAGGACAACTTTCGCCCTTGACCGATACCGACGACGACCGCACTACTGGGGGTCCAAGGGGTCGCAGGTTCAGATCCTGTCGTCCCGACGGCCTGGAGGAGCCCGCTCGATTTGACCGACTCACCCATCCGCACCTAGACCCATTACCCGATCAAGGTTGCGTGACGCAGCACTAGCCGGACACCCGCCACCCACACCTGCTCGCCGCCCAACACACCGCCGCCCGTCACCGCCACCACGCCGTGTGGCATCTGGCCCACAGGCATTGTCACTCGGTCTCCGGTCCCGTGACGGGTGCTGTGGACGGCACTGGCGCGGGAGGCTCCGGCCGAAGGATTCGTACCGTGTGGCCACTGCGACTGCACGAGATCTGTCTGCGCTGGTAGACCGACGGTGACCGGCGGACGCGTCAGGCTTTCGGGCCGGCACCATGAGACGGCTGATGAACTTCTCCAGGTAGAAGCAGACTCGACTGCGTCGCCACGGTGCGGGTCGCGGCGACGAAGCGGCGCCGGCCGACGTCGGAAGATCCGAAATTGTCCAGGAGCGAAGCGGTGGAGCGGGCCTTCGTCGGCCGCGTCGGCACGAGCGGCTGCATCACGCGACCATCAGGGCTGACGAGCCGAGCAGTCGTTCCGCGCGCCAACAGCCTCGGACGGCTTGGGCGCGTCACTACCACGACGAGGACTGCACATATGGCTCCTATTGAGCACAACGGCTTCGCACGGCGCCGGAAACTGCTCGAGCAGCAGCTGGGCGAGCGGCCTGAGCTGGGCGAGTCGGTGCGCACCTACCTCACCGAGGAGCAGGTGCAAGGCAACATCGAGAACTTCGTGGGCGCCGTCCCCGTGCCTGTCGGGCTGTGCGGGCCGGTGGATGTCCGCGGCGAGCACGCGAAGGGCTCCTTTGTCGTACCGATGGCGACCCTGGAAGGGACGCTCGTCGCTTCCTACTCCCGCGGCGCGAAGGTCGTCAACCTGTGCGGCGGGTGCGAGGTCTCGGTGTACGGCGACGACTTCCTGCGCGCCGCCATGCTGAGCACCGGATCACTGACTGAGGCGGCGCTCCTGGCAGCCTGGTGCGGCCGCAACGCGAGCCGCATCCGCGCCGCGGCGGAAACCGGCAGCAACCACCTCGGCGCCGTCGAAGTGTCCTTCGACCGGATGGGGGCCTCCGTCCTGCTGACCATCCGCTTCACGACCGACGACGCCATGGGAAGCAACATGGCGAGCAAAGGGATCGCTCAGGCAGCCGATCTCGTCGTGGCGGAGAGCGGCTCGGTCCTGCGGCACGTCGTGCCCTACCCGGAGGACAAGAAGAGCATTCCCGGTCGACGCAAGGGCAAGAGGGTGGTAGCACGCGCAGTCCTGCGCCGAGACGTCGTGGAGTCCGTCACCAGAGCCGACATCGGACAGATCACCGCTTACGTCTCCGACTACAAGAACTTCCTCGCCCTGCACGGCAGCCATGCGTTGAACATCCACACCGCCAACGGCATCGCGGCGATGTTCCAGGCCTTCGGCCAGGACATGGCCTACCTGGCCGAGTGCTCCCAGGCCGTCGTCGACTGCCGACTGGTCACCACGGACGAGCTCGAGGTGACCGTCACGATACCCACCCTCGTGATCGGTTCGGTAGGCGGAGGGACAGGGCTTCCCGCCTACCAGGCCATGCTGTCCATGGTAGGTTGCGCGGGCAGCGGCAAGGCCCGGAAGCTGGCCGAGATCATCGGCGCGACAACCCTCGCCGGCGAGATCAACTGCGCCGCAGCCCAATGTGCCCACGAATTCGTCACAGCTCATGAGAAGTTGGGCAAGAACCGACCGCTCCCCTGACCGGTCACCCGTCCCGTCACGCTGACGGGACGGTGCTCGAGGTACGGGTGGGAACGTCGGTGCTGCTGTTCGCCTACCGGTCGTGTGGCGGCGGGGATGACCGAACCGAGGTCGGGCGTTGAAGGGTTACCTGCGTCCGGCGGCCAGGCGGCCGTCGAAGGCGATCTCGAAGGCGTTGAGCGCGGGCTTCCAGCGCATCATCCAGCGTTTGCGTCCGGTCCCGGTCGGGTCCAGGATCATGATCGCCAGATAGACACACTTGAGCGCGGGGTGGATTCAACCGGTCACCCCGCAATCACGTGCCACATCCTCGACCGGACGCGACCTGTCGACCACTTCCCTGGCCGCAGCCTCACGAAACTCGGGACTGAAACGATGATTCCTCTGTGCCACAACCACTCCGTTCAGTGCCACTCAATTCTACCTTGGGGCACTGTCCGAAATCCTCCAGGCACCTCACCAGCGAGCGAACACCGGTGGCGGTCACATCATCCGGTTGGACACCGCGGCCCACAAGCGGCCTGCGGTCGCGAAGGTCTCCGCGCTGAGGTGTTCGTCCGGGAACCCGACACCGTATTCCTCTTCCAGGTCCATGAGCAGGTTGATCACGGAAAGGGAGTCGAGGCCGAGTTGGAGGAGCCCGTCGTCCTCGGGGATGTCCCGGTGCCGGTCCAGGTGCACGAGATGGGGGCGCAGCACTCGTTCGAACCTGTCGTCCCACGGTCTGGTCACGTGTTCTCCTTCGGAGTTCCCGTCGGGTCTGCGCCTTGTCGTTCTCCGGCGAGGGTCACGTGCGGGTCCAGCGCGCTGAGGGCGCCGTTGGCCAGCAGCAGTCGTGTGTCGGAGTAGGTGAGGCTCGCCGCGGTGAGGTCCCTGAGGAGTCGTTCCAGCGGAACCGGGGAGTCGCGCCGGTAACCCAGGTCGAGGCCGGCGAGTCGGATCATGCCGCGGGCGGCTTCCGCGCACTGCTCGGCGGCGAGGACCTTGAGCGTGTTGAGGTGGATCTGCGTCGGGGTGTCGGCGAGCGACAGCGCTTCGCGACGCCTGGTGAGGACTTCGGCGAGCACGGTGTGCAGGTAGGCGTTGACCACTTCGAGCCGGCCTCGCACGCGCGCGATGCGTTCCGCGGTGAGGGGTTCTCGCGGGTTGGCGCTCGTGGTCGGCCGGCGGAGGTGAACCAGCAGGTCGACCCAGCACCGGTGGGCCGCTCCCAGCCACGTGGCGGCCCAGCCCAGGTGTGCGATCGGTGCGAACGACTCCACGGCGATCTCCCCGAACCGGCCCCGTCCGCCGATCAGGTGCGTGGGTGGCACGGAAGCCGTCATGGTCATCGCGAGGTTGTCCACGCCCCGCACCCCCATCGCGTTCCAGCCGCCCGTGGTGTCGATGCGCACCCGGTCGCGAGGCACGTACACGAGGCTGAGGTCGGTCGGCGGGGCGTCCGGAGCGCTGCGCACCTTGACCAGGAAGGCGTCGGCGTGACCGGCGCCGGTCACGATCGGGGCGTCGCGCCGCAGCCGGAACCCGTCGTCGCCCGCTTCGAGAGCGCTGTGGCCGGTGAGCAGCCGCCCGCCACCGGACCGCTCGGTCGTCACCGACCCCAGGTACAGCTGTCCGGTGGCGACCCGTGGCAGCACCTCGGCGCGCAGCCGGGGCGAGGCGAACCGCGCCAGGGCGTCGACCTGTTGGCAGTGCATCACCCAGGCCGCGGCGGTGGACTGGCACGCCCCGCCCAGCGCTCCGGCGATCTCCACGAGGTGGGCCGGCGATCCGCCCCACCCCCCGTGCTCGGCGGGGACCAGCAACCCCATCAGCCCGCTGTCGCGAGCTGCTCGGAAGGCTTCGCGGGGGAAGCGGCCTTCGGCGTCCACCTCGGGGGCGTGCTGCCGTGCGATCGCCACCACGGCGCGGACGGCCTCGGCCCTGTCCGGTGGGAGGAGCGGCGTCATCGGTGCACCCCGTCGTGCCGGGCGGGTTCGCCCACCGGGCGGCGTCGCAGGCTCAACGCCGTCACCGACACCTCCCGGCGCCCGTCGAGCACCACTTCCAGGGGAAGGTCGCGGCCGAGGAAGCCGATCAGGCTCGCGGTCAGGCCGTAGGCGCCGACGTTGGGGATCTCCACCGCGTCGCCCACGGCCAGCCCGGGAATCCGGACGTCCTTGGCGAGCACGTCCGCGGGCGTGCACAAGGGGCCGACCACGTCGACGGCCGTCGTGTCGTGAGCTGCCGCGGTGTCGTCGGCGGTGGGGAGTCGTCGCGGCTGGGTGCGCAGGGGCAGGAGTTTGCCCAACCCGGACAGCCCGCCCAGGTGGTTGATGCCGGCGTCGAGCACGACGACCCCGCCGGCGCCGTCGACCTTGATGTCGGTGACGGTGCACACGAGTGTTCCGCACGGGCCGACCAGGTACCGGCCGGACTCGAACGCGATGCCCGGCAGACCTCCGCGCCAGTGCGGGAAGGTCTGGTCCAGCAGGGCTTCCAGCCTGTTGCGGAGGTTCGGGTAGACCGGGGGTTCACCGGGCACGCCGTACGGTGCGGCGAACCCGCCGCCGAGGTCGAGCAGCCGGGGGTTCCAGCCGGTGGCCTCGCGGAGCCGCGCGGCGGCGCGGACGCTCGTCTCGAACGAGGCGATCAGCGCGGTTTCGTCGGCCGCGGCCGAGACCGGGAAGAAGTGCAGACCCTCCACCACGACACCCGGACGTCGCCGGAACCGCTCGAACCGGGTGGCCAGGTCGTCCAGCCTGATGCCGAACTGGGAGCGCCGGGCCGACATGCTCAGCGATCCCGAAGCGGGGTCCGTGCGCACTCGCAGCAGGCAGGACACCTCGACCGACCGGGCCGTCGACACCCGGGACAGGGCGTCGAGCTGCCCGATCGACTCCACCGAGAACCGGCGCACCCCCGCGCGCACGGCTTCGGCCATCTCCGCGACGGTCTTGCCGGGACCGGTGTAGAGGCAGTCCTCGGGGCGGGCGCCGCCGTCGAGCGCGTTGTCCAGTTCGGTCCGGGAGCTGATCTCCGCGTGGCAGCCCAGCCGGGTCAGGGCGCGCACCAGGTCGGGATGGGGGTTGGCCTTGAGCGAGTAGTACAGCGTGCTCGGGGTGGGCAGGACCGCGCGCAGACCGGCGTGGGCGGTCCGGAGGCGGTCGAGGCGGTAGACGTAGGCGGGTGTCGGCCACCGGTGCGGCATCGTCATCCCCTGTCCTCTCCGGTCCAGGCGCGGACGCGGGCGCGGTCGAGCTTCCCGTTGGCGGTGGTCGGCAACGACGGCACCACCCGCACCTCGCGCGGGACCTTCGCCGGGTCGAGCAGGCGGTGCAGCCCGGCGACGACCTGGTCGGGCGCGAGCGGCGTGGCCACCCACAGCACCGCGCCCCGGCCCCCGGCCGGTGGGACCAGGACAGCGTCGCCGACCCCGGGGATGCCGGTGGCCGCGGTCTCGACCTCCGCTCCGCTGACCCGCATACCCGCCGCCTTGTACTGGTCGTCGTGCCTGCCGAGGACCACCAGTTCGCCCTCCGGGGTGGTGTGGCCGAAGTCTCCGGTGAACAGCACGGGGCGCCCGGTGCCGCGGCACCGGGCGAAGCACCGGTCGGTGGACTCCGGTGAGCGCCAGTAGCCGGAGGTCACGTGCGGACCGGTCGTGACGATCTCGCCGATCTCGCCGCACGGGACCACCTCCCCCGCGGTGTCCAGGACGGCGACCCGGGTTCCGGGGATGGGGAACCCGACGGTGTCGGACGGGAGCGCGTGCCGCGTCGGCGGTCGGACGGTCACCCGTTTGCACTCGGTCAGGCCGTACATCAGCGACAGCTCGGCGCAGGGCAGGGCCTCCAGCAACGCCCGCTGGTCCTCGTGGGTGAGGCGTTCACCGGTGCTGGTGACCAGCCGGACGTGGGACAGGTCGGGGCCGCGGCGGGACAGCGCGAGGATCATCCTGGCGAGGGTGGGGACGACCGGCAGCACCGTCGCGCGGGATCGGCTCAGCAGGGCGGTCAGGTCCACCGTGGTGTCGCCGGGCGCGAGAACCAGGTGGGAGCCGGCCGCCGCCGTCAGCAGCACCTGGTAGAGCCCGTAGTCGAAGGCGAGCGGGATGCGGCAGAACACCACGTCGTCGGCGCGGTAGCGCAACCGGTGCGCGATGCCGCCCAGCGCGGCCCGCACCTGGTCGTGATCGCACACGACCCCTTTGGGGCGTCCGGAACTGCCCGAGGTGTACAGCAGGAACGCCGGCCCTGTCGGCTCCGGTCCGGGAACGAGCCGAAGCGCGGTGCCGGCCGCCGACTCCAGCGCCGCTGTCAGGGTGACCGCCCTGGCGACGGTGCCCGGCGCCGTCTCATCGGTCCCGTGCAGCACCAGGGCGGGTTCGGCGTCGGTGACGACGGCCGCCAGCTCGTGCCGGGTGTGGCCGGGGTGGACCGGGACCAGGGTCACCGCGCAGCGCAGGGCCGCGTGCAGCGCGACGACGAACGCGACGGTCGGTTCGGCTCGAACCACGACCCGGTCACCCGGGCGCAGCCCGAACCCCAGCATCCACTCCGCGAACCGGCCGCTGAGCTCGGACAGCTCCGCATAGGTGAGCTGCCGGTGTCCGTCGGACACCGCCACGGCCGAGGGCGTGCGCCCGGCCGCGTCGTCGAGCAGGGTTCCCAGTGGTCGTGACATCACGGCCGTGGCGATGTCCGCGTGCAGCACCGACGCCTCGTCCCACTGCGTGGTGTCGACGGTGCGGGGATGGCCGCTCATCGCGGTTCTCCGGACAGCTGGTACCCCTGCGCCTGGATCCGGTACAAGCGCGCGTAGGTTCCGCCGCGGTCGATCAGTTCCCGGTGGGAGCCCTGCTCGGTGATGCGGCCCTCGTCGAGCACGACGATGTGGTCGGCCATGCGGACGGTGGAGAAGCGGTGCGACACGAGCAGGACGACCCGCCCTGGGCCGACCGCCACCTCGTCGCCGAAGCGTTGGTGCACCTCGTGCTCGGCTTGGGGGTCGAGCGCCGCGGTCGGCTCGTCGAGCACGGTGAGCACCGCCCGGGGTCGCATCGCTCCGCGCGCCAGTGCGATCTTCTGCCACTGCCCGCGGGAGATCGCCACTCCGGCGGGTGATCCCAACCGGGTCTCCAGCCCGTCCGGGAGCGCCTCGACCACGGGCAGTGCCCCGGCTCGCCGCACGGCGGTGCGGACGGCGGCTGCGTCCCCGACCCGGTCCAGGTCGCCGATGCCCACTGCTTCCCGCGCGCGGACGTGGAATTCGGTGAAGTCCTGGAACACCGCCGTGCACGCGTTGCGCCAGTGCGCGCCGTCGATCCCGTCCAGGTCGTGGCCGTCCACGGTGATGGCGCCGGAGGTGGGCCGGTACAGGCCGGTCAACAGCTTCACCAGCGTGGTCTTGCCGGCTCCGTTGGCCCCGACCAGGGCCACCGTGGCGCCCGCCGCCAGCACGAGGTTCACGCCGGTCAGGACCGGTTGGCGCGATCCCTCGTAGCGGAACTCCACATCGCGCAGTTCGATGCCGCTGGACAGCCGGTCGAGCACGGGGCGGGCCCCGGGTTGCCGGTGGGCGGCGCTGTGCCGGCGCAGCCACGTGAGGTGGGCGATGTTCTGCTCGGCTTCGTGGATGGCCGAGACCTCCTGGACCGCCGTGCCGACCTGCCTGCGCAGCTGCCCGGTGAGGGTGAGCAGCAGCACGAGATCTCCCAGCGTCACCCGGCCCGCCGCCACGGAGTGGATGCACAGCAGCAGCGCGCCCAGGTAACCGGCCGCGTACACCGCCCAACCGCCGAGCTGCCACGCGGCGGCGGAGAGGCGGGCGCGGAGCATGTCGCGCCGCGCCCGCTCCCAGGTGTCGGCCGCGAGGGCGTCGACCACCGGCAGCGCGCCGGAGAGCCGCAGTTCCCCGGCGGCCCCCGGGTCCACGGCCAGGTCGTGCAGGCGCGCTTCGAGTCGCAGCCCCTCGGCGTTGGCCGCGCGGGCGCGGCGGATCGGGGCGTGCGCCCGCGCGGCCGTCCACAGTGGAGGAACCGTGAACAGGACCAGCGCGATCAGCACCGGGTGGACGTCGAACAACAGCCACCCCGACACCACGACCTGGATCGCCGCGGTCGCGGCGCCGACCAGGCTCCAGCACGCGAGCGCCAGGGACCGGGTCCCCCGGGACAGCGTGGCGACCCGGTCGAGGTAGTCCGGGCGCTCGAGGTGGGTCAGGGTCGGCACCTCGTTGACCGCACGGGACACCTCGTCGTTGACCAGGACGTCGACTCGTTCGACCAGCGAGTTCTGCAGGTTGGCGGAACTGCGGCCGATCGCGTTGGTGATCAGGTGGCCGGCAGCGCCGACACCTGCCGCCGCGACGACTCCCGCGACCGCGCCCAGCCCCGCCGAGTCGACCAGGTGGCGCTGCCCGAGCGCGGTCAGCGCCACACCGACGGCGTTCACGGGCGCCAGCGCGGCGACGACCAGGACCGAGGTGCGGTCCGCCCGCCAGTTCAGGGCGACCAGCAGCCGCCACAGGCGCAGCCGTTCCCTCATCACACGCCCTCCTGTTCGCTTCGGTCGGAGGTGAAGGCGCCGGCCTGGAGGCGGAACATCCGCGCGTACATCCCGTCCGCGGCGGTCAGCTCGTCATGGGTGCCTTGTTCGGCGATCCTGCCTTCGCTGAGCACGAGCACGCGGTCGGCGTGGCGGACCGTGGACAGCCGGTGGGAGATCAGCAGCACCGTCGCCCCCCGGGCCAGTTCGGTGATCCGCTGGTTGAACGACGCCTCGGCGGTCACGTCGAGGTGGGCGGTGGGCTCGTCGAGGACGAGGAGGCGGCGGCCCTTGGCCAGTGCGAACGCCGCGCGCGCCAGCGCGATCTTCTGCCACTGGCCGCCGGAGAGGTCCACGCCGCCGACCACGCCGGTGGTCAACGGCGTGTCGATGTCGCGGGGCAGCCGTGCGACGAGGTCGCCGGCCTCCGCCACGTCGATCGCGGCGCGGATGGCGTCCCGGTCGGCCCGGTGCTCGGCGGCTCCCAGCGCGATGTTGTCGGCCACTGTCAGCGGGTACCGGATGAAGTCCTGGAACATCACGGCGGTGTGGCCCGACCACGCGGTGCCGGACTCGTCCCCGGTCATCGCGATGAGGCCGGAGTCGGGGGTGTGCAGACCGGTGAGCAGCTTGACCAGGGTCGTCTTGCCGGCGCCATTGCGCCCGACGAGCGCCATCACCTCACCTGCGCGGAGCCGGAAGGACAGGCCGTCCAGGACGGGGCGATCGGCGCCGTCGTACCGGTAGCTCAGGTCGGACACTGCGATGTGCGGCGCGACGCGGGTGGTGCGGTGGCGGGTACTGGAGCTGTGTCGGCCGTCGAGCCCGTGCCGCAGGCGGGTGTGGGCCCGCACCGCGCCCAGTCCGTAGTCGATGGCGAAGGCTTCCGGTCCCATGCCGCTGATCGCGAACACGCCCCAGGCCGCCACCACGCACGTGACAAGTCGGTCGGGTGGCAGCGCACCGTCGACCGCGGCGAGCCCGGGCACGAGCAGGGCCGCCGACGCCGCGCAGAACACCATGAGGTAGGTCCAGTGCTGGCGGGACACGATGGCGCCGCGAGTGCGCCACACGGGAGTCCCCCACCGCGTTGCGGCGTCGGTCCTCTTCCCGGCGACCCACCCGGCCAGCCCGAAGACCCTGATCTCCTTGCCGGGTGCGGGGTCCACGCCCAGCTTGCTCCAGTACTTGACCTCGGCGTGCACAGCCTGCTGACCGTCGCGCACGTGCGCCAGGCGCAGCCACTGGCGACGGACCACCGCGCGGGTGGCGACCGACAGCGCCAGGACGCCGATCGCGAGCAGCACGCCGGCCTGGGCCACCACGACGGTGGCGAGCAGGGCGGTGAAGAAGCGGAAGGACAGCACGAGCTGACCGACCGCTGCCGCTCCCGGGCTGCGCAGGAAGCCTTCCCCGATATCGGCGGCGCGGTCGAGGTCGGCCGAGACAGCGGCGTCGGCGAGGTGCGTGGTGCCCTGCGGAGCAGCGGCGAGCCGACGGACGTCCTGGCGTTGGCGGCCGTCCACGGCGCCCGCCAACGCGGCTTCGACGCCCTCGCGCAGGGAACTCGCGCCCTGGTGCGCCAGCAGCAGCACCGCCAGGAGCACCACGGGCGCCCACACCGCGGCGAGCACGTCACCGCCGGTCACGTCGGTGGGCGCGGAGCGGATCGCCCACCCGGTGGTCAGGGCTGTCGCCGCCGGGACGAGGGCCAGGCAGCCGTTGAGCACCAGCACCACGACCAGCAGGTGGCGGTGCGGCCCGAGCAGGGCGAGCAGCCCGGCGCGTTCCCGGACCAGCCCGGACAGCCGCCTGCGCCATCCGGTGTCACCTCCGCCGAGGTGGGTGTCGGCACCGAGCACGGGTGTCTTCTCCTGATCAGTGGGTGGGATCGGCGGTGCGGGTGAGCCGGCGGGCCACGCCGCGCAGCGTCGCCGGCCCGAGCAGGTCCTTGGGCGCGACCCCGTCCCATCCCGAGTCGGCGAGCCTGCGGTGCAGCCCGATCAGGTCCGCCGCCCGACCACCCTGCTCCAGCAGGCTCAGGTCGAGCGAGGCGGGACGGCGCCCCGACACCGCCGTGATGTGCTCGACCAGCGCGCGTTCGGCTGCGCTGCCCGGACCGGCGGCCGGCGGCGGGTCGTGCGGCGACCAGTGCGCCGTCGCCCCACCGGGGCCGTGCAGGATCACGCGGTCGGGGACGAGGACGCCTGCCTGGTACAACATGCCGCGGTGGTGGTCCCGCAGGGCTCGCAACGCCCGGTCGAGGTCGGACACGTGCAGGCGGGCGTGAAGCGCGTCGCTGCCCGCGGCGTCGGTGTGGATCGCGCAGCGCGCGTCGTCCACGGCGTCGTAGGTCCGCAGGACCTCCTCCGTCGCAGGGAGGTCGACCCACCGGGAGCCCGACAGCCGGGTCCAGTCCGGGCGTCGGGGCCACCGCGGCGCCGCGGCCGAGGCGCACAACCGGTCGGCCGCGGTCTCGGGGGCGACCGCGGCCGACCACAGCACGTGCTCCACCGCGAAGAGCAGGGCGCGGTGGTCATCGGCCGGGACGAGGCTGTCCCGGGCGGCGAGCGAGAGCCTGGGCACCTCTCCCAAGCGGTGGACCCGGACGAACAGCAACGCCGGGTCGTGCCGTTGCGCCCAGTGCACTTCCGCCGGCGAGAACCCCCCGTCCACGACCGGGTCGGGCGGCCGGTCGCCGGGTTCGGGGCGGGAGTCCGCGGCGCTCTTGAAGTTGTAGATCAGCGGGGCATCCAGGTTGCTGCCCCGGAGAAGTGCGCCGCGCACCTCCAACTCGTAGAGGTCGGTGTAGTCGCAGACGCTGTGCCGCAGCCCCACCAGCAGCGCGTCCGCCACACCACGCGCGTGATCGGCGAACGAGCGTCGGGTGTCGACTTCGGTGTTGACCAGGGTGGGGTCGATGAAGCAGCCGACGGCGCCCCTGACGGCGTTCTGCGGGCGGTTGTCGACGATGGTTTCCCAGCGCCAGCGGCGCAACCCGGTCCACGCGGTGAGGGCGAGGTCGAACGCGGCGAGCACGATGGCGGGTGGTGACAGGTTCAGCCGGGCCGCGAGCACCGGGAGCGCACGCCCCAGCGTCGGCGAGTCGATCCACCCGAGCCGCTGGACGAGCCGGCTGCTGTCCCGGTGGTACGGCAGCACCACGGCGGGCAGGTCCGGCAGGGTCCTGCGCCAGTGGTCCGCCGCGGCCTCGCTGCGGCGGCGGGCCCGGTCGCCGGTCTCCCCCCGGTACGGATCGCCCTCGTCGGCGTGGTGCGCGGGGGCGCGGCCCGTCAGCGCCGCGCGCAGCTCGGTGCGCAGGACGGCCAGCGCCTCGCGGTCGACCGCGACGTGGTGCACCACCAGGCACAGCTGCCGCACCTGTCCCTTGACGCGGACGAGCAGCACGCGGAGCGGCCACCGGGCGGACAGGTCGATCGGCCGGCGCACGAGGGCTGCTGCCGCCTCGTTCAGGTCGTTCTGGTCCCGGGCCGGTCGATCGGCGTCGACCGGGTGCACCGGCGGCGGCCCGGCGGGGTCGACGAACCGGGCCATCTCCCCCGCACCGGTCAGGTCGAACCTCGTCCGCAGGACGTCGTGGCGCGCGACGACCAGCTCGACCGCCGCGACGGCGTCCTGCTCGGCGACGCCGTGCGGCACGTCGACGAACTGCACCAGGTGCATGAACCAGCGCTCGTCCTCGGGTGTGCTCAGGTACCACAGCCAGAACCGGAACTGCCGCGCGGTCAACGGCACGGCGGTGCCACCGCGCGCGGTCGCGACCCGGTCAGGCATGGGGCATCGGGAACACGTTCAGCTCCGCTTCGGCCACCACGCCGTCGCGCCACCCCAGCAGCGCTCCCTCGGCGGCCAGCACGCCCTTGCCCCACAGGGGGAAGGCGGCTGCGAAGTTGTTCACCAGGCCCGGCACCAGCACCCGCACGACGCTCAGGTCCGCCAACCGCACATCGGGGGTGGTCAGGTCGACCGCGAGGATTTCGAAGCCCTGCTCCTCGACCACGCGGCGATACCCCTCCAGTGAGCGGTCGGCCGGGGTGGGCAGGCTGTCGAGGTCCAGTTCCCCACCACCCCGCAGCACCGCGCCGACCCGTTCGCGGGCGCGGGTGTCGCAGGTCAGCTGGAGCTGGGACTCCAGATCACCCACGTCGCGGAAGTCCGCGCGGAAGGAGTCCAGGTACCGCCGGTCGGCGCGCCACGGTTTGAGGTAGCCCAGCTTGCCGCCCCTGCGCCGGATGTCGTGCATGTCGTGCAGTTCCGACCAGTAGGCGCCGTGCTCCTCCAACAGGTCCACCGCCCACAACAGGTTGGACAGGGCCTCGCCCCACGCTTTCAGGGCGCACAGCTCCGCGTCCTCCCGCAGCGCGAAACCCACGGTGGTCAGCTGCCGCTCCGGGTCGTCGACGACGCCGGCGATGACCGGCAGCCCGAACCGGTTCTCCACGTGCAGCAACCAGCCGGTCAGCCGGCTGTCGCCGGTGGCGGTCCGCCACTGCGCGGCCAGCCGGGCGCCGGGTCGCAGGCGGGGCAGCGTCGCCTGGTGGGACCACCAGGCCATCGCCGCGTGCCGTTCCAGCACCTCCTCCAGCCCACCGCGGACGGCCTCCTCCAGGTTCACCCCGGCGGCCAGACCGGCGTACAGCGTCGGGTGCAGCGGCGGTTCGCTCTCCGACGGGCCCAGGTTGTAGTTGCCCCAGGCCATCCCCGCGGGGATCCACACCGGGTCCTGCCCGGTCACCGACCAGCCCAGCACCCAGCGCACTTCGGTGTCGTGGCGGAACGGGACGAACGGGAAGCCCGGTGTGGCGTACTGGGCGTCGGAGTAGAGCACGACGGAGTCGGGGTCGAGCACGCGTTCGCTGCGTCGCGTCATCTGCTCGTAGGTGCCCACCACCGTGCGGTCGAGCTGCACCCAGTTGCCGGCGTAGCGCTCGACGGACTCGCCGACGGCGGACGCCTCGATCTCGGCGCGGTCGCCGGCCAGGACGCTGCACCCCGCGATGGTGTTGACGCCCCAGGGGACGCCGAGCCTGCGGACGTCGCCGACGCGGGCGACGACGGTGGTCAGGGCCGAGGGCATCTCGGGCAGCAGCGGCACGTCGCCGAGCTGCGCCACGAGGCCGGTCGCCTCGTCCACCAACAGGTCCGGGCCGGACACGAGGTCGTTGCGGTAGGGGCCTCGGACCCGCTGGGGCATGGGCAGCACGGGGTGGTGGCGCAGGCGCAGGGTGGCGAGGTCGGCTTCCACCTCGTTGCCGAACAACGCGCACGGCTGTCCTTCCACGAGCCGGGACAGCAGCTGCGCGAGAACGGCGCCGACCCACAGCACGTCCGCTTCCGCCGCGGTCGCGACGGCGGTCAGCGGACCGGTTTCCAGCGCGCGGGTCACATCCGGGTCGACCGACGCGGCCACGCGCCGGTCCAGCACATCGCTGTAGACCGGGACCGCACCGGGCCGGATCACCGGGCCCAGGAACACCTTCGCGCCGTCGAACACCACCGGGACCCACGTGACGCCGTTGACCGCCACCTGCTCGTCCGTCCGCCGCAGCAGCTCGCCGTCGCGCCACAGGTGGACGGTGACCAGTACCGAACCCGGGACCAGGCGCCCGGCAGGAGCGGTCGGGTCCTGCTGTTCCAGCCACACCGGTTCACCCAGACCCGCTGGGCGGAACCCGCGTGCCTCCCGCCAGGGCGCGAGCACCTCGGCCGGTCCGGTGACGGTCAGCGGCGCGGCGCGCAGGTCGGTCGCGGCGGCGCGGCCCCGGCGGTGGTCGTCGGCGCCCGCCAGCACGTTCGCCACGGTGCGGAACTCCGGCGGCACGTCGGCGAGGGCGATGACCTCGTCGAGGCTCCTCGTCCCGTCGCACAGCGCGAAGGCGGTGGCCAGGCGATCGGCGTCGAGCCTGACCTCGAAGAGCTCGCCGTGTCGGTCGCGGACGAGGGACTCCGCGTCGCGCAGCTTGCGCACTTCGACCTGCGACAGCACCACATGGTCCGATGTCACTTGCATCTCCCGGAAGAAGGCGGGCGCGGGGCCGGCGCGGCGGGACCGGTGTGGCGTCCCACCGCGCCGGGGAGGGGTTTACTCCCAGTGGAAACGTGCTCCCAGGACACTGTGGTCGTGCGCGGGGAGCGTCGGCGTCCACGCCAGCAGCGCGGGCTTGATCATCTCGTCGGAAGGACCTTCGAGCAGGTGCTCGCGGTTCCGCTCGGGGTTCTTCCGCGCGTCGAACTTCTCCATTTCAACCTCCCTCCAGTCGTCGTCCCACTTCGTCCGCCCGTCCGGGCGGACCGCATCGGGCGGCTCCAGCCGGGGCGGCCACAGCGGCCGGACAGGTCGGGCGCCGCGGTCCGACCCGGTCGGGTGGGCCTGGGACGCGTCGCGCGACTGCGCGCCCGCCTCGGGAGACCACGCGGGCGGGTCCGGCGCCCGGTGGGCGAACGGCACCGGCCGGAGCCGCCGTGCCGGCGCAGCGCACGGCAAGGATCGCAACCCCGACAGCGTGCCCGGGTTGCGCCATGACGGAGGGCAGGGCACTTCCGGAACCTGCGGGCAGTGCGCTGCGGTGGCCGGCGCGCGGAAACGACCAAGGGCGTTCACCACCACCTCCACCGGGCGCAGCGCGGGTTCCGAGCGCCGGGCCTGCTCATCCAGTGGCCGCGGAGTCCGGACACCGGCTGCGAACCCGGTCGGGAACCGCCGGGAGCGGCACGGCGAGGCGCCGCCCGCACCGGGCAGACGGGCCGGCCGGAATCCGGGTGCGGCAGGGCCGCCGCGCCTGCGCATCCAGCGTGTCGTCAAGGCTCGTCCACCGCGCGATCACCAACACCCTCCGCCGGCCGCCCATTCCGCCGACGGCGGGAAGGCCCACGACCAGGCTCACCGAGGAACGTCGCCGGCACACGTCCCGGAATCGGGTGACAACGGTCGTCCAGTAAGCCCGGCCGCAGCGCGCCGACGGCCGAGCCTGGACAGACCGCTGAAGCGGCTGTAGAAACAAAGATGCCGCACCCTAATACGTCTGGGGGGACTCGTGCGCGTAGCTCTCGCTCTCCGACGGGCTGGTGAACTCGCCTTCACCAAACCGGGCACTGTCCGCGCCCACCCGCCTGGACCAGCACGGATGGAGTAATCGACCCGCTGGAGGAGGCGGTCGACAACCCGCCGCCCGAGGCGATGCGAAAAGAAGCAGCACCAGGTTACAAAGCGTTGGGGGACGTGTGATCAGGGTTGAGATCGTGGACAGTTCTCCGATCTTCTTGTTGGGTCTCGTCCAGGTCTTCGCGAATGAAGGAATCAAGGTCCTCGACGCGAAGACGCATCTGGACGGCACGACTTCCCCGTTGGCGGACGTGTTGTTGGTCGATTCCGCGGCGGCTTCGCCCGAGGAATTGGACGAGTACATCGCCGAGCAGTCGCGCTCCCGGGCGGTGCTGATCATGGTCGACGAGCGCTCGCTGGAGCGGTCGGGGTACGTCGACCGCGGCGCGGCCGGCGTGGTCGGCAAGCGGTCACCGGTCGAAGCGCTGGTGGAGGCCGTGCACACCGCGATGGCGGTGCGGCCGCCCGTGCCGCACCAGCGGGTCGGGCGGAGCCGGGCGGTCCCGCCGCGGACCGAGGACGCGGCAGCGCCGGAAAAGCTGCTGTCGAATCGGGAGGAGCAGGTCCTGCAACAGATCTCACACGGCCTGACCCACGGCCAGATTGCCACGCGACTGGGAATCAGCCGGCACACAGTGGACACCTACGTGAAGCGGATCAGGGCCAAATTGGGCGCCGGGAACAAGGCGGAGCTGACCCGGGTCGCGCTGCTCACCCGGACCGCCGGGCACAGCTGAGGCCGCGCCGGTCGCCCGGCAGAGCGACAAAGGCGATCGAGCCTCATATTCCTGGCTCCAGGTGGTTCGTTCGCCGACTGGAACCGCCCCCTCGCATCCCGCCCCGAACAGGGCGCCGGCCACCCGTACCGCCGAACGAGGAGCTGCTCCCGTTGGGCAAGCCGCCGGAACGGTGGCGGCCAAGCACTACGCGGGCACGGGCCGTACTCGGGCACGCACCGTTCCGCAGGCGGATCGAGGGCGAGCTGTGCGCGGGGTGCGGGGTCGGACGGTGCTCCGCTCGCGGCCCACCCCCTTTCACGAGCCGACATCCACCGTCCGAGGCGGACCGGCGCAGTCCCGGGTATTGGTGACTGCGGCCGGGGTTCGCAGGTGGTTGACTCGGACATCGGAGGTGCGGGCCGGCTCCGCACCGGATCGAGGACTGGAGAACGCGTGCGACCACTCGCCCGACGCGCGAGGTGTGCGAACGATGACGGCTGACGTCACGCGCGACACGGCCGTGCGCGTCATCCGCTCCGCGCTGGACGCGGCCGGACTGCCGGTGACCGGTGACCCGGTCCCGTTGACCGGCGGCTACTCCGGCGCGGCTTTCCGGGTGTCGACGCCGATCGGTTCGCTCGGCGTCAAGCTGCGCGGGGACTTCCGCCCGGTGATCGCCGTGCGCGTGGCCTCGAACGTGTTGGGGGCGCGCGGGTTGGCGCACGGCGGGCTCGTGGTCCCGCCCTTGCGGACGGAGGCCGGCTGGGTGCTCGCGCTGGCGTGGGTCGACGGCGCCCCGCTCGCGGACCCGACCGCGGTGGACTGGACGGACGAGCTGGCAGGCCGGTTCGGCGCCGACCTGGGACGGTGGCTCTCCGATGTGCACGAGGTCCGGCTGTCGCGCAAGCGGTGGTCGGACCGGGCGGTGGGCAGGTACCGGGACAAGCTCGGCCGGTGCCGGAGCGCGAACCTGGTGGACGACGACCTGGCGACGCGAGTGGAGCGGTTGTGGGAGCGCAGCCGCCCGGCCCTGGGCCCGGTGCCGCTGTGCCTGATCCACCGCGACCTCCAGGCGGGCAACGTCCTGGTGCGCGACGGGCGGTTCGCCGGGGTCATCGACTTCGAGCAGGCCCGGCTGGCCGATCCCCTCTACGACTTCGTGAAGCTGACCGACTCGGTCTTCGCGCTGCACCCCGGCATCGGCCCCGCGGCGCTGGCCGAGTACGGGCTCGACCCGGACGCGCCGGGGACCAGGGCGCGACTGGCTTCCGCGTTCCTCCTGGAATACCTGTCGGCGCTGGTGTACTTCCACAAGCACGGCAACGAGCCGATGATCGAGGTCCAGCGGACGAGGCTCCGCGAGCTGGTCACCGGCGACACGGGTTCACGATGAGCGCGACCGCCCTCTCCGCCGCGGTGCTGGTCGCGCTGACGGTCGCGTCCCTGTCGCGCACGGTCCGCACCCGGGCCGCCGCCGCGTGGTTGACCCGTACGCCGCGGCGCGGTGCCGGAACGCCGGTCGAGCCGTTCGTCCTGCTGCTGCCGGCTTTCCGGGAGCAAACCCTGGTGCGGCGCACGCTGGCGCACTTCCGCGATCTCGACTACCCGTCCGAGCTGTACCGCGTCGTCGTCATCACCAGTGAACGGGAGCGCGACGACCGCGAGCGGCTGCGCGGGACCCTGGCGGACTACGCCGAGCGGTTGTGGAACGCCGGGCACACGGGTGGCCCCGTGCTGACCGGGCACCTCGCCGGGGACGCCGTGGCGGAGCTGCTCGACCGGCGCCCCCACCTGACGCGCGAGGAGTTCCTGACGGCCGTGCGGACCGCCTTCGAGCAGCAGCCCACGACCGGAGCCCTGGTGGCGGAGGCCGCCCGCGGGACCGGCGCGTCCGCGGTGCACCTGGTGGAGGCCCCGCGCGACCGGTTGGGCAAGGCGGGCCAGCTGCAGTACGCGCTCGACGAGTTGGACCGGGTGCTGGCCGACTGGCCGGAGCTGGACCGGTGCTCCTACGTCATGATCAACGACTTCGACGCGCGCCCGGTGCGGGGCGCCCTGTCCGCGGCGGCGGTCGCCGCCGGCGCCGGCGCGCCGATCCTGCAGCAGGCCGCCCTGGCGGCGCCGATGTCCGCGGCGCACCGGGAGGTGGGCTGGTTCGCCCTGCTGGACGGCCAGCTGCACGCCCGGTGGGGCCTGCGGGCGGAACTGGCCGCGCTGCTGCTCGACCGGCGGCTCGCCCGCCTCCCGGCAGGGTTGGACGTGGTGCTGAGATCGAGCGTGCACACCGTGGGCAACGGACTCTTCCTGCACCGGCGCGGGCTCGTGGAGCTGGGTGGGCTGCCCGAAGTCGTGGACGACCTGGCCCTGGGTTGGCGGGCTGCCGCGGCCGGCCTGCCGTGCGAGCCGGTGGACTCCGTCGTGTGGTACGACGCCTACCACTCCCGGGAACAGGCGTCGGCATCGCGCCGGTTCATCTGCCGGGGGCACCTGGACGCATTCGCGGAACTGCGCAAGACGCCGACGGCAACGAGCTTCTCCCGGGGCTTGCAGCTGCTGAAGATCCACACTCGGCTGGCGCACTGGGCGGTCGGACCGTTCGCCCGCTCTGGCGCTCTGGCGCTGTGCGCCCTGGTGCTGCCGTGGTGGACGGCAGTGGCCGTGGTCGTGAGCTACGCGCTGCTCGTGGTGGACATGACGGTGGTGCACCGGCTGTGGCGGTGGGGCGGGTTCCTGACCGGGGTCCCGCGGTCGAAGCGCCTGGCGGCGATCGTGCTGGGACCGGTGGCGCTGCTGTGGTTCGGCGCGGGGGCGCGAGCGCACCTGCTGGCCAGGGCACTGGGCCGGGCCGCCGCCCCGAAGAAGACCGAGCGCTGAGAACCGAGCGCTGGGGGCCGACGCCGGGATCGGCCGAGGAGGACCGGCGGCCGTCCCGGGACGGTCGTGACCACGCAGGTGTCAGGCCCCGCGGTCGTCCGCAGCCGTCGTGGCGGCGTCGAGGTCCAAGTCCACCACGACGGCCAGGTGGTCCGACAGCGGTGGCTCACCCGGCCTGGCCGGGTCGTCGAGCGTGCGGCACGCCACGACGGAGTCCCGCAGCAGCGGGCTCACGTAGACCAGGTCGCCCCGGAAGAGGTCGGTCGTCGCCCGCAACGGTGCGCCACTCGCGGCGGCGGCGTCCGCGAACCCGGCCTGGAGCAGCCGCAGGCTCACCCGGCGATCGGCGCGGGTGGGCTCGCCGGGTGGCGCGGGCACGGCCCACACCCCGGCCTCGGGTCCGGCCAGGACCGGCTCGGGATCGCCCCAGGGCACCGAGTTGAAGTCGCCGGCGACGACGCTGCGCACCCCGTCCGCCGCGAACCGGGTGAGGAGCCCGGCCTCGGTGAGCCGGTGCTCCTCGGAGAACGGTGACAGGTGGACGTTCACGACCACCAGCTCGGCCTCGTGCCCGCTCACGCGCAACCGCAGCGCGCATTGCGCGTGCCAGGACACCGCCTCGTGGCCGTGGTCGAAGCGCACGGCACGGACCCGGTCACCGATGAAGGCCGCCAGGTGGCTGCCGGTCATCCGCGCCGGTGCGAGGAAGCCGCGCATACCGGTGCCGGCCTCGGCCCGGTAGAGCTGTTCGGCGCCCCGGGCGTCCCAGCCCTTGCACTCCTGGAGCAGCAGCACGTCCGGAGCGACTTGGGCGATCCGCGCGGCTTGGCGCTCCCACCGCCGGTAGGAGCCGTCCGGCTCCACGCCCCCGTCGCGCAGGTTCCAGGTCATCACCCGCAGAAGGTTGTCGGTCATGGTCCCCATGGTGCTTTTCGGCGGCGCGGGTCAGACGAGCGACTTGGTGGCCGGCAGGTCGTCCGGGAGGCTACCGGAGAACACCCGCTGCACGACGTCTTCGGTCCACCGCAGCGGATCGGCGAGTTCGAGGTGCCCGTACTCGTCCAGGAAGTCCTCGTCCCGGCCGGCCGCCGCGCCGAGGGCGCGCAGGACGAAATCGGGGATCGTCCCGGGGAACAGGCGGTCGTGGTTGCCGAGGGTGAAGTAGCACGGCGTCGCGACGCCGTGCCGCAGCGCCCGGTCCATGAAGGACTCCCAGTCGAACACCGCCGCCGGGTGGTGCACCAGGGCCTGCACGTCGGAGTGCTGGATCAGCCTGCGGTGACCACCGCGGTGGAGGTAGCGCAGGGTGGTGCTCTCCTTGAACGTGTGGGCGCACAGGTCGAGCAGGAAGTCCTCCGGCACGAGGACCCGTGCCGCCGCACCGCCCAGCAGGACCGTCGTGGACCTCTCCAAGAGCTCGTCCGGGTCGACCGAGCACCCCGAGCCGGGCGGGAGGAGCGAAGTGACCGCGTCCACCATCACGTGGGACAGGTGGGGATCGCCCATCGGCCTCTTCATCGGTGGCAGGTTGCTGGTGTACATGCGGTAGTACGCCTCGCGCGCCCGGCCGTGCGGCCGCACGACCCGGTCGGCGGCGTCGAGCCGGCCTGACGCGTACCCGAGGGACCGGAGGACCTCGGGCACGCGGACGCGGTCACCCGGCCGGATGAGCAGGTCGACGTCGCCCATCGGACGCGTTCCCGGGTCGGGGTAGCGGTGGAACGCCAGGAAGGCGCCCTTCCGGAAGAGCACCGGGACGTCCGCGTCGGCGAACGCCGTCGCGACGGCCGCGATCTCGTCGGCCAGCGCGGCGTTGCGCCGGCGGTGGAACAGGAACAGCGCCTGCAGGTACTGCCGGGCCACGACCGGGATGTCGTAGGACGAGCCGCGGACGTTCCACCACACGAGCGCGGCGATCCTGAGCCGCCCCGCGGTGTCGAGCGCCGACGCCCAGGCCCCCTCGTCGATCGCGCGCACCCGGTCGTGCAGCGATCGCCGGTCCTCCGCGCCGGGCCACGGACGCGCCGCGTCCAGGAGGAGCCGGTCGACTTCGTTCACGTGCGCACCGCCAGTCGAATCGGGTTGCACTGCGGCGCGCACTCGTGGAGCGGACCGGCGGCGCGGGTGTGGATTCCCCGATCCTGACATCGGGAGCCGACCGGAAAGAGTGCCCGGTTCACGGGACTTGACTCCTTTGACAGAGGCTTCCACCTGCGCCGATGCACTTCCGATACGCCTTGTCACCTATTTACACCTCAACAGCGGCAGAGCGGCTCGCGGGTAGGGTGACAGCATCTTGATCTTTTCTCCGCTCGATCAGGGGATCATTTCATGCGTGAACTAGGGCAACCGACGGCCGAGACTCGTGCGAATGCGGGTCGGGACGCCCTCGAGGTGTGGGCGGGAATCTACGACGGGCTCACCGCGATCCAGGCGGAGCAGCTGGGCTACGACGCCCTGTGGCTGAGCAGCCTGGGCCTGTCCGTCGGCCGGCTCGGGCTGCCGGACGCGGGTTTCCTGCGCCCGGCGACCGTGGTCGACGCGATCCGCGAGATCACCAACGTGGTGCGCCTGCCGCTGGTCGTCGACTTCGAGAACGGCTACGGCCTGCGCGGAACCGAGCTGGCGGAACTGGCCGACGAGTTCTTCTCGGCCGGCGGCTCCGCGCTCTGCATGGAGGACAGCGTCGGCGAGAAGCGCAACAGCCTCTGGTCGGCGCACAAGCGGGAACTCGCCGCCCCCGACGACACGGTCGCGCGGTTGACGACGCTGATCGACGTGGCCTCCCGGCACGGCGGATCGGTCGTCGCCCGGACGGAGGCGCTGATCGAGGGACTGGGCGTCGACGCCGCCGTCGAGCGCGTCGCGCGGTACGCCGACGCGGGTTGCGGCGCGGTTGTCGTCCACTTCCGCACCGATCCGGAGGAGGTCCTGGAGGTGGCCCGACAGGTGCGCGCGACCTCCGACATCCGGCTCGTGGTCATCCCGACCGTGGTGCCGGCCAAGTACTTCGCCGACTTCGCCGAGGCGGGTTTCAACGTCTACGTGGCGGCCAACGTGGCGTTGCGCGCGGCGGCGGCCGCCGTCGGCCAGGGGTTGGCGAGCGTGCTGCGCACCGGGCGGCAGCAGGAGGCGGTGGAGTCCATCGCGAGCCTCGCGGACCTGGACGCGCTGGTGCGCACGGACGCGCTCGTGCCGAGTGTGACGCCGTGAGCGCGTCGAGGGCCGAGCAGCGGATCGTCGCGCAGGTGTCGACCGACGCCGAGAAGACGGTGCGGGCGTGGACCGACCTGCCTAGTGGGTGCCTGGACGTGGACTGGGGCGAGGTCGGCCTGCTGGCGCTGCAGCACCGGGTCGAGGGGCTCCTGCACGAATCGCTGGAGCTGGCCGGGTGCCGCGACCAGGTCCCCGTTTCGGTGTTGTCGCTGCTGCGACGCCGCGCGGAACTGGCTGAAACCCGTTACCGCGCGTGCTACGACGTCCTGGTGGAGCTGGCCCGCCGGGCGCCGGACCTGGTCTCCGAGATGGCGTTCTTCAAGGGCGCCGGGATGGCGACCAGGTACGGCTCACCGGCACACCGGATGGTCGGCGACTTCGACTTCATCGTCTCCTCCGAGCACGCCGGCGAGCTGCGCGCCCTGTTCGGCGAGCTGGACTTCTGGGAGAAGCCGGGCCGCAACGGTCCGACCTACTTCGGCAGCGCGCTGAAGCCGCAGATCGGCTCGGAGTACGTGGTCTTCGACGTGCACCTGGACGCGCCGCCCAAGTACAACCGGCCGGAGCCCTCGCGGGGCGCGCTGTGGCTGGAGTCGGCCGTGCCCGACGCGCTCGGCGAGATCGCCTGCCGGCGGCTGCCCGCCGAGCTGGAGCTGCTGGAGCTGCTGACCCACGCGTCCGAGCACGCCCTGAGCTGGGTGCACGTGTGCCTGGACGACGACGTCCGACTCATCCGCCAGCTGGACGTGGAACTGCTGTGCGAGCAGGAGCCGATCGACCCGGCTGCCGTCGCCGCGCTCGCGGACCGGCTCGGCCTGGCCGGTGAGCTGGCGCTCGGGCTCGCGATCCACCGGTCCCTGCGCGGCGCCCTGCCGGCGGCGCTGGAGCACCTGCGGGACCGGGCCGACGCGGTGGGCGACCTCGTCGACGTGGTCGCGCTCCCCGACGGCCGCCAGGAGCTCTGGGAGGTCCCGCTCCACGAGCGCGCCTACCGGACCGACCGGGGCGCGCTCGCGCTGGCGATGATGCCGGAGGGGCAGCGCGACCGCTCGCACTGGTTCGACTGGCGCAAGGGGCTGATCCGGGGCAGCGAGGACGTGGCGGCCGTGGCGCGCCTGGCCACCGACCGCCTGGCCGCGACCACCGGGGTGGGCTGACTTGCACGCCGACGCGGGCCCGGCGCCGAAAACGGGTGGTTCGGGCGCCGCTGTGCGCATCGGTCCGCACGCCGTGGTGAAGGTGGCCGCCGCCGGTGAGGCCGCGAAGCTGGACGCCGAGGCGCGCTGGCTCGTGCGGATCACGGGCGCCGACGTCCCGCCGCGGGTACGCCGCCACTTCCCCGCCGTGCTGCGTTCACCGGGCAACGGCCGGGACGAGCTCGTCCTCCAGCGGCTCCCGGGCGTGGACGCGCGGTCCGCCGTGCTGTCCGGTGGCGCTTCGGCGGATCGCGCGCTGGCCCTGGCCGGTGACGTGGTGCGGTTCGCGTTCGGCGACCTCGCCGCGCTGGACGTGCGGCGACCGGGGTGGCCCACCGGCCGCTGGTGCGCCGAGCACCTGCGCACCGGCCTGGACCGCGCGCGGCGGGTGCACCCCGCGGTCGACCGGGTGCTGGGCGCCCAGCGGGTGCGGGTCGCCGGCGCCGACCTGCCGAACCCCCTGCGCGACGGGGGCCGGTCCCTGGGTCGGCTGCTCGCCTCGCTGCGCCCGCCGCGCACGCTGCTCCTGCACGGCGACCTGCACCTGGGCAACGTGCTGGTGGACCAGCGCGCCGGTGACTTCTTCCTGATCGACCCACGGGGCGGCTGGGGCGGCGAGCCGACCTTCGACCCGGCGTACGACATCGCGAAGCTGCTGCACGAGACGCACTACGTGTCGGTGCGCCAAGAGCTCCCCGCCATGCTCTTCACGGACGCGGGCGGCCGCGTCGATTTCGCCCACGCTCCCCTGCCGGTGCCGGTCGCGGCGGCCGAGCGGCTCGCGCGGCTCGCCGTGGCGGGCACGTCGCTGGCCACCACCGCCTGCCGCGTGCTGCGCCGTGAGGACCCGGAGCTGTGCGCCCGGGCCACCCTGCTCACCGGCGTCCTGCTGGTCACCGTGCTGCGCCTGCCGCACACGGTCGGCTACCAGTGGTCCACGTTGCTCGCGCACGGCCTCGCCTGGCTGGCGGCCGGGGAACAGGCGGTGACCCGCGGTTACGGGCTCGAGCGGTGCACCCGGCTGTGGCGGGCGCTGACGGCCGAAGCAGTGCCCGACCCCGGACCGAGGGTGCTGGCCGACGCCCTCCAGGAGTCCGGATGAGCCCCACCGCCGTGGTCCACGAGCAGGCGGCGACCGGTCCGCACCAGGTGTGACAGGGAGTCATCATGCAGAAACGGGTTCGGGTGTACGGCAACGGCAGGTCGGGCAGCGCCTACGCGGATCGGCTGCGCGGCCAGGGGTTCACCGTGGGCGTCTACGACCGCGTGCACGACGACGTGGTGCGCGTCGACGGTCCCGGCGGGCCGGCCGCGGTGGCGATCCTCGCGCTGCCGCGCGGCTCGGACGTGCCGACGGCCTTGCGGGCGATCGACCCGGCCGACGTGCCGCACGTCGTCGACCTCACCACCCAGTCCCCCGAGTCGGCCGTCGGCAACTCCGCGCTGTGGCATCGACTGGGCGGCGACGAGTACCACGCCGGCGGGTCCAACGGCGGCGAGCGGGCGGTTCGGGCGGGCAGCAGCTTCCTGCTCATCGGGCCGCGGTGCGCCCAGCCGGTGTGGGAGGTCCTGCACGCGATCGGGCACGTCAGCGAGTTCGACTCGATGGCGTACGCGGTCATGCTCAAGCTGTTCCACAACGCCTTCCTGGTGGTCGAGAACGAACTGGCCAGGCAGTTGGCCGCGCTGTGCGAGCGCAGGGGCATCGCTCGCCGGCACCTGGAGAAGGTGATCGACGACGGACCGGCGGGGCGGCGGTTCGGCGACCTCACCGCGATCCGGCACCTCAAGGGCGGCTACGAGACCAGCTACGTCGGCGAGTACGCCGCCAAGGACTGGCGGTACTTCCTGGACTCGCTGACGGCCGAGGAACGGGGCGCGCTCGACTTCATCTCGGCCGACGCCCTGGCGAAGCGGTTCGACGACAGGGGGTCGGGGCCGTGGGTGTGAACGAGTCGCGAGCCGAACCCGGTGGTTGGGAGATCGCGGTCGCGGTCAACGCGGCCATCAAGGGCATGCTCGGCGCGATGGGGCAGAGCGGGCACGTGTGCCGACGCGCGACGGGCGTGGAGGTCCGGCTGGACACCGACCGCGGCTACGACGACCTGCTGGACCAGGTCACCGCCGCGGTGCGGGACCGGGTCCGCGGCGGTGACACGGTGGTCGTCGCGGAGAAGCTGCTCGCCGCGGCGCAGGGACGGCTCGGGCCGGCCGAGGTGCTGACCTCGCCGGACCCCAAGGCGGTCGACGCCCGCACCAGGCAGGCCCTGGCGGAGAAGTGGTCGGCGCGCACCGGGATGCCGGTGTCGCCCCTGCACCTGCTGCTGGCCGACGAGTTCACCCACCCCACCCGCGGCCCGATGGCGACGCTGGGCTGCCTGGACCACAACGGCGCCGCCCACGACCTCGCCAGGTCGATCCACGAGGCGTCCGGGGTGGTGGTGGACGTCGTGGTGTCGGACACCGACACCGGGATCGACGTCCGGGCGCCCCTCATCGGCACCCTCACGCTCGGGGCGACCCCGCTGGGCGCCACAGCCGGGCTGAACCTCTACGAGTGCATGCGCTGCGCGTGCGCGGCCGAGTTCGTCCGCGGTCACGACCGCGGCATCCCGATCGTCATCTGCACACCATCCCAGCGCTGCGCGGACCGCCCCGGAGCCGGCGCGCCCCGGGGTTATCCCGGGGCGTTGGACCGGGAGCGGGAAGGCGGGCTCACCCATGACTGAGCCGACCACCGCGGTGGCGGTGCTGGCGCCGGTGCACCGGCGGCTGCTGGAGTGGCTGTCGGCGCGGGCCGTCGTCCACCACGATCCCGCGGCGACCGCCGTCGACCCGTCGACACCGGGTGTCGCCCGCGCGCGGGTGCTGGTCCTGCGCAGCAACGTGCGGTTGACCGCGGCCGACCTGGCGAGCCTGCCGCGGCTGGAGCTGGTGCTGCGCGCCGGGTCCGGCACCGACAACCTCGACCTGGCGGCGTTGCGCGAGCGAGGGGTCGAGGTGGTGGTCGTCGGCGGCGGGCCGTCCGCGCCCGCGGTCGCCGAACTGGCGCTCCAGTCGGCGCTCTCCCTGCTGCGCCGGGTGCCGGTGGCGACGGCGGAGATGGCCGCCGGGCGGTGGGCGAAGGACGCCTGCCTCGGGGAGGAGTTGACCGGCACGACCGTCGGGGTGTGGGGCGCCGGTCCGGTGGGCCGGGCCGCCGCACGGCTGTTCACGCGCACCGACGCCGAGGTCCGCTTCGCCGAGCACCCCGGGGTACCGCCGACCGAGCGCACGCTGCCGCCGCGACGGCTCGCCGCGACGGCGGGCGTGCACGTGTTCGCGCTGCCGCTGCGCCCGGAGACCCGCGGCACCGTCGACCGCGCGATGCTGGACGTCCTGCGGGACCGGCGCCCGCACCTGGTGAACGTCGGCCGGTGGGACCTGTTCGACATGCCGGAGGTGATCCGGGCGCTCTCCCTCGGCGAGCTGGCCGGCGTCGCGGTCGACCCGGTGGAGCGGCAGCACCTGCCGCTCGCCGCCGAGCTGGTGGCCCGGTTCTCCGAGCCGCACCGGCCGCTCAACCTGCAGCTCACCCCCCACCTCGGCGCAACGACCCCGGAGGCCCACCGGCGCGTGGCGCTGGCGGCGATCGACGCCCTCGCCGCGCGGTGGGAACCGATGCGACACCACGAGGGCAGCGACTCACACACGCGGGAGGTTCGATGACGACATCGCTACCGGCGGGATCGGGTCAGCCGATCATCGACGTGGACACCCACCTGACCGACGCCGACGAGGTGCTCTGGAAGCCCTTCTTCGGCGCGGCGGAGGCCGAGATGGCGCCGCGCGTGGTGGAGGTCGACGGCGTGAACCGGCTCGACGTGGGCGGCATGCTGCTGCCGAACCCGGGAGGGCCGGGTGTGGGCAGTCCGCTGGGCATCGGCGCCGCGGATCACGTCGCCACGCTCGACGACCGCGTCGGGTTCATGCGGCGGCTGGGCATCACGCACGCGTTCCTGCTGCCCGGCTTCGTCGGGCTCGCCGCGCTGGACCACTCCGACCCGGACGCCCGCAAGGTCCTGGCACGGGCGCACAACGAGCTCGTCCACGACTTGGCCGGCCGGGCGCCGGAGATCGAGTTCGTGCCCGTCGTCCTGCCGGACGACCCGGCGTGGTCGCTCGCCGAGCTGGAGCGGTGGACGACGCGGACGACGGTGCGCGCCGTGGTGAGCCGCCCGACGACGCACGAACCGCGCCCGTACCGGGACGGGACCGGGTCGCCGCTGCTGGCGCACCTCGTCGACACGGGCACCGCGCTGATGCTCCACGGCGCGACGGGGTACCACCAGGTCAGCCCGCTGGCCGACCAGTTCGACGACTACCGGATGACGCACGTCTTCTCGCACCCGTTCGAGCAGATGCTGGCGCTGGCCGACCTGGTCCACTCCGGCGCGCTGGACGCGGGCCTGCGGTTGGCGGTCGTGGAGGCGGGGTGCGGCTGGCTGCCCTGGTTCGCCGGGCGCCTGCAGGAGCACTACGACCACACCGGTGGCCTGCCGCGGATCGACCGCGACGTGGTGGAGACCCTCAAGCGGCAGGTACTGCTCAGCGTCGAGCCGCACGACGACGGCATCGAGGCCGTCCTCGACCGCTTCGGCGCCGGGTTGCTGTCCTTCGGGTCCGACTTCCCGCACTGGGACGCCGCCCGGCCCGAGGACGTCGACACGATGGCCGAACGCCTCGGTCCGGAGGCGACGCGCCGGATCCTCCACGACAACGCCCACGACTTCTTCTTCGGCACAGGGGCGCGAACGTGACCGACGACCGGCCGCTCCGGGTCCGGGCCACCAACTCGTGGTGGCCCCTCGACTTCGACCTCGTCAGCAGCGAGCAGCAGGTCGTCACCTGGTTCCGCCACCACCTGCACACGGCGGCGACACCCGCCCGCGACCTCGGACCTCGCCTGGCGCGGACGCTGGCGGCGGTCGTGGACGAGGAGCTGACCGACAGGCTGGCCGACGTCGTGCGCCACTGCGGCCCACGCGGTGTCGAGGGGCACGTCGGCGAGTTCTGGTCCGTCGGCCCCACCTGGCGAGGCGACACCTGGTGCTACCGGCACCCGCCCGGAGCCCGCCGACGCCGGCACGTGATCGTCGCGGAGGGCCAGGACCGCTGGTCCGTCGTCGGGGTCGACCCCGACGAGGTGGCCACGGCCGCGGTCCGGCTGGGCCGGGAGATGATCCGCACGGAGCTGGCCCGGCGCGGCGCGTTCACCGTCCACGCGTCCTTCGCGGTCGCCCCCGACCTCGCCGGCGTCATGTTCGTCGGCGCGACGGGAGGCGGGAAGACGACGATGGCCCTGGCGCTGGCCCGCTCCGGCGGGTACCTGGTCAGCGGTGACCAGTCGGAGGTGCTGCCCACCCCGGACGGCCCGCCGCTCGGCGTCGGGTTCCCGTGGGTGTCCCGGATCGGCGTGGGCACGCTGACCGGGCTCGGTCTCGACGGACTGGTCGAGTCGGCTGCCCTGCTGCGCCCGCAACCATCCATTGTGGATGGTCGGATCACCGACCGGGCGCGTGCTTTCGGCTCTCCCGACAAGGTGGAGCTCACCGGGCTGGAACTGGACGCCGTGCTGGGCGTCCGGGGTCTGGACGGCGCACCGGTCGACGCGCTGGTCGTGCTCACCCCCGCTGCACCCGGTGAGCCGCTGCGCGTGGTCCCGACCGACCTCGCGGACGTGCGCGAGGACCTCCGGCGCGAGTACCGCGAACCCGATCCCGCACACGCCGGTTTCTGGCTCGCGCCACCCGATCGGCAACCGCCGCACGCCCGTGACTTCGGCGACTTCCTCGAAGCCCTCGACGGGGTGCCCGTCTTCCGACTGCGGTGGAGCCCGCAGCGCCACCGGGCGCAGGAGGCGGTCGCGGCGCTGCGCGCGACCCTGCCGGCCGCCAGGTCCGCCCCGGTGGTGCGATGACCGCCCGGGCCGTCGCGTTCGAAGGTCTGCCCGGCGCGGGCAAGACGACGCTGATCGACGCGGTGCGCCTCTCCCTGCCCGGTGTCGTGGTCGTGCCCGAACTGGTGCTCGTCGCCGACGCCGGGACGAGCAGGGCGTTCTTCGTCCGCAACGACCTGGAGAAGAGCAGGGTGGCCGGCGCGGCGCGGCGCGCGCTGCTCGACCGCGCGTGGCCCTCCACGGTCGCGTACGTGCTGGCGGAGGAGCGGTGCGACGGGCTGGCGAGCCGGCCGGCCGAGGTGCTGGCGCGGCTCTTCGGTTCCGCGCCGACCCTGCCGACGGCGTTCGTGCTGCTCGACCCCGTCCGCGCGGAGACCCGCGCCTACGCCTCGGACTACCGGTTCGGCGACCTGCGGTTCCGCCAAGAGCTCCGCCGTGCGTACCGCGAGGTCCTCGCGCTGGTGGACGCGCCGCTGCTCGTGGTGGACGACCGGCCGTCCGACGAGCTGGCGCCCTTCCTGTTCCGGCACTTGGGGTTGCCGTCGCGGGAAGCACCCGGTCAGCCGCCGCTCGCCTTCCCGTGTTCATGACAACCGTTGCGCGACAACACTTCGGGAGACTTCGCGGAGCGTTCGCCCGTACGCTCCCGCGATCCACCGCGGTGACGTACCGTGCGAATCGGAGCCCCCGTGTCCGGCGGCCCAGCGGACCGCGTCCGTCGCGATCGCCCTGTTCGGCGACTTTCCCCACGAGGAGCGGCAATGACGATCCACGAACCCGACCTCGCCCTCCGGTCCCGGAGGGCGTTGGTCACCGGGTCCACCAGCGGTATCGGACGCGCATCGGCCGTGCGGCTCGCCGACATGGGCTTCACCGTGATCGTCCACGGCCGTGACGCCGAGCGCGGTGCGCAGGTGGTGGAGGAGATCGAGCGGCGCGGCGGGGCGGCCGAGTTCATCGCGGCCGACCTGGCCGACGCCGACGCCGTCGTCCACCTGGCCGCGGTGGTCGACCCGGTGGACGTCCTGGTCAACAACGGCGGGTTCTGCGCGTGGGGACCGACCGCCGAGACCGCCTCCGAGACCGTCGACTCGCTGCTGGCGGTCAATGTGCGGGCGCCGTTCCTGCTGGTCGGCGCACTCGTGCCGGGTATGGCCGAGCGCGGCCGGGGCAGCGTCGTGAACATCTCCAGCATGGCGGCGTCACTGGGCCTGCCCGACGGCGCGCCGTGCGCCGCGGCCATGTCGGCGGTCAACGGGTTGACCCGCGCGTGGGCTGCCGAGTACAGCGGGACCGGGGTCCGGGTCAACGCCGTCGCCCCGGGACCGGTCCACACCAACCCGGACCTGGTGGAGTTCATCGCCGGCCTCGGAGCCACGACCCCGATGCGCCGCGCCGCCCGACCCGAGGAGGTCGCCGAGCTCGTCGCCTTCCTGGCCTCGGACCGGGCCGGCTACATCACCGGCGCGGTCCTGCCCGTCGACGGCGGGCGCACCGCCGTCTGAGGTGGCGGTCGCGGGTGGGCGGGGCGCCGGACGCGACGGCGCCCACACCCTCAGCCGGTGGTCCGCGCGGGCTCCGGCTGCTCGTCCCGCGGGGTGCCGCCCTCTTGGAGGGCGCGCAGGAGGAAGCCAGCGACCTCGGCGCGGCACGCCCTCGCCTCGGGCATCTCGGGGTCACCGGGCAGCGCGTGCCACATCCCCTCCCAGAGCCGGAGTTCGGTGGTCGCCCCGACCGCGCGCAACGCCCAGTAGAGGCGGACGCAGTCGCTCAGGAAGAGGTCCCGGGTGCCGGTTGTGATCATGCTGGGCGGGTAGTCGGGCGGGTAGGTGTCGTAGATCGGTGAAATCCCGGGGTGCCGCGCAGGGGTGGTCCCCGCGTAGGCGCCGGCGGCCCGCTCGAGTTGGTACCGCCAGCGGATCGCCCGGTCCCGTCCCTCGTTGGCCTGGTAGCTGTCCCCGGCGCCGGTGAGGTCCGTCCAGGGCGTGAACAGCCCCAGCGCACGAGGCAGGGGAAGACCCGTGCGGTGCAACCAGTTGACCAGGGACAGGGCCAGCCCGGCACCGGAGGACACGCCGAACAGCACGGTCCGGCCCCCGCCGGCCCCGGCCAGCGCGGTGTGGGCGCGCACCGCCTGCTCCAGGGCGATCGGGAACGGGCTCTCGGGTGCCAGGTCGTAGTCGACGCAGAACACGGGCAGGCGCAACTCGTCCGCCATCAGCACCGCGAGGCCGTCGCAGGCGCTGCCCAGGAAGTAGGCGCCGCCGTGCAGGTAGACGGCGCGGTCACCGCGCTCCCGGACGTCGTCGGGCGCGCTGCGCGGCACGATCTCCACCACGGGCACGCCGTCGACGTCGTGGTGGGCGACCTGCGCGATGTACCGCTCGCGAAGCTCTGCGACGTACGGCTCCTCGATGCGCCGGAAGCGACGGCGGACCGCCCGCAACAGCGGGGGGACCAACCGGGGAGGCAGCGGCAGCGGGATCCGGAAGGGCCTTGACGTCCGGGCCGAGCGGGCGGCGTGGTCCGACACGGTCGTTTCGGTGCGTCTGCTGTTCCTGCGCATGGCTCCTCCTCGCCGGTGGTCTCCTGCGAACGCGTCGTTCGGGTTCGGGGCCGACGACCGGTCAGACCGGCTCGATCCGCGCCGGCACGGTGGCGACCGACCGGAGGCCGAAGCTCGACATCCAGGTGGGCGGCGCGACCCGCTCCCAGCGAGCGCGGCCGTCGGCCAGCACCCGGACGGCCTCCGCCAGCTCCACGCGGGCGAGTCCGGCGCCGATGCAGTAGTGCGCCCCCAGGCCGAACCCGAGGTGGGGGTTCGGCGTCCGATCGGCGACGAACCGGTCGGGATCGGGGAACACCTCGGGGTCGCGGTTGGCCGCGGCGATCGAGAAGTGGATGCGGGACCCGGCGAGCAGCCGCACACCTCCGACCGCGGTGTCGGTGCGGGCGACCTTCGGGATGATGGTGAACGGGGTTTCGTACCGCAGGCACTCCTCCAGGGCACTGCCGACAAGCGCGTCGTCGTCCCGCACTCGTCGCAGCTCGACCGGGTGCGCCAGCAGGGTGGCGACCGCGTTGCCGATCGCGGCGGAGATCGGGTCACAGCCCCCGGTCAGGAACTGCGCGAACGTGGCCACCATCGCGGCCTCACCGACGTCTTCGACGGCGAGGATCGGGTTCTCCGTCAGTCCTCTGGCCTTCAGCTCCTGCGCGGCACGCCGCACGTAGTCCGCGGCGGCGCGGTAGGACTCCAGGGCGACCCGACCGCGGACGGGTTCCGGGCGCGGCGTGCTGATGAACGCGATCAGGTCGTGCGACCAGGCCGAGAACTTCTCCCACTCCTCGGCGGGGATGTCGAGCAGGTCGCAGATGACGCGCACGGCCAGTGGTCGGGCGAACTCCGCGTACAGGTCCACCGGGCGCCCGGCTGCCGCGTCGGCCAGCCGCCGCGCCTCCTCTCGGACGTGGGCGCGCCGCCGCTCCACGGCCCGGGGAGTGAGGACCCGCTGGACGCGGGCACGGACGCGTTCGTGGTAGGGCGAGTCGGAGAACACCATCCAGTGCTCGTAGAAGGAGCGCAGCTCACGCAGCTCCTCCTGCCCGGCGGCGTCCAAGAGGTCCATGAACGCGCTCGGGCCCCTGGACGAGAGGTCACGGTTGTACAGCCCTGCCTTGACATCCGCGTACCGGGTGACGATCCACGCGCCGATACCTTCGTCCCAGTGCACCGGGTCGTGCGTCCGCAGGAGCGCCAACGCGTTGTGCCAGTCGGCGAGTGCCGCGGGGTCGTCGAATCGGAGGCGCTGCGCCGAGTCCTGGTCCATGGGGTGCTCCTGTGGGTGTCGGTGTGGTGCCGGGGATCGCTTGCCCGCCGCATCCGCTCACTCGATCCGCACCACGGCCGTCGTCCAGGTGAACCCGGCTCCCACTCCGACCAGCAGTACCAGGTCCCCCGGGGCGACCAGGCCGTGGGCTCGCAGGTGGTCCAGGCCCACGAGCTGGTCCCCCGCACCCAGGTGGCCCACGGTGAGGCCCAGTTCGAGCAGGGTGTCGCGGGAGCGGAAGCCGAGCGGTTCGAGGTACTCGCGCTCGATGAACTGGCGCCCGAAGAACGGCAGCACGACCCGGGCGAGGTCGCCCACCCCGATGTCGGCGTCGGCCAGGGCGCGGTTGATGATGTCGGCCAGGGCGTCGAGGTGGCGCGCCGACACCGTCGCCGCCCCTCCGACCTGCGCGAGGTGGACCCTGCTCCGGGCCCGCAGGTCGATCGGCGTCGAATGCGGTCTGCCGCCGCCCACCACCTCCTCGTCGCCTCGGTGCAGCCCCTCCATCGTCGGATCGGTGAACGACGCGGTCGACAGCAGGGCCGCGAGTCCGGGCCTTCGCGCGAGGACCGCGGCCGTCCCGCCGTCGCCGAACACGAGACCGCGTTCAGTGCTCCAGCGCGGGAACTCCGGTTCGGTGAAGCTGTCCGCCGTGGTGACCACCGCGCAGGCGTCGGCGTCGGCGGTGGTCAACACCTGCGCGGCGAGTTCGACGGCCGCGAGGCTGCCGTTCGACACCGCGTTGAGGTGCAACGACATCAGGGGGCCCGGACCGGTCAGGTGGCCCAGGACGTGGCAGGAGGCCGACCAGACCTCGATGCCGGGCGCGCAGACGCTGGCGTGCAGGTGGAGGGCCAGCCGGGAGTCGATGTCGACCCCGGCTCCCCGAGCCTCGTCCACGGCCTTCCGCCCGGCCGCCACCGCGAGTTCCGTGGCCACGCGGTCCGAGCACGACACCGACAGCTGCCCCGTCCTCGCCGCGTCCTCGGCGCTGAACCGCCCGTCGGCCAAGGCTACGCGGCTGGGCACGAGCCGCCCCAGTTCGACCCCGAGGCCGACGATGTGGATGTCCTTGTGGCGCATGTGAACCGTCAACGCCCGACCGGTGCGGCGGTGTCACGCCGGTTCTCGTCCCGCAGCCCGTCGCACAGGGCCGCGCCGTGGTCGAGCCAGGCGGTGTGACGGCGCTCCCTGCCGAACCCGACGGCGGCCGGCGGCGCGCCCACCGCGGCCGCGACGAACCGAACGAACTCCCTGGCTTCCGGGGGCAGCGCGCGGTAGCCGACGCGGGCGACCTCCTCCCTGTCGAACTCGGGCCAGCCGGCCAGCCGCTGCAGGACCGGCTCGACGCGAGCGGCCTCCGCGAGTGCCACGGGGTACCGGTCCGTCCGGCGGCCGTCGAGCGCGTAGTGCACGACCACGGCGACCTCGTCGAGACCCGACAGCACGTCGATGTTCGTCAGGCAAAGGTGGGACACGCCGTCCAGCAGCACGGCGTTGCGCACGAAAGGCACGTCGAACCACCCCACGCGGCGCCTGCGCCCCGTCACCGTCCCGACTTCGAGACCGCGCTCGACCAGGCGGTCCGCGACCTCGCCGGTGAGCTCGGCGGTCAGCGGACCACCGCCGACCTGGACCATGTACGCCTTGGCCACCCCGACCACGGAGATCGGCGTGTTCACCGGCGTCCCGGTGCCGACGGTCACCCCGCCGGCCGCGCTGTAACCGCTGGAGCAGTACGGGTAGGTGCCGTGTTCCAGGTCCAGCGCCACGCTCTGGGCGCCTTCGTGGACGATGTTCGCACCCGCCGCCCGGGCCGCGCGCAGCTCGGCCGCGACGTCGCCCAGGAACGGCGCCAGCCGCCTGCCGAAGCCGTGCAACCGCCGGGCCAGCACGTCGGCGTCCAGTTCGGCGTCGACCACCTCGGGCGCCATCCCGAAGGTGTCGACCAGCAGGGATCGCTTGAGCGGGACGAGCTTGCGGAGCCGGGCGCGGGTCAGGTCCGGGTCGACGAGGTCGATCAGGCGCAGCCCGATGCGCGCCACCTTGTCCTCGCGGCAAGGTCCGACGCCCTTCCTGGTCGAACCGATCTGCCCGGACCCGTCGGCGAACCCGGTCGCCGCCGAACTCGCGACGACGTCCCCGCGCCACGACTCCATCGCCTCGTCCTGGAGCCGGTGGTACGGCAGCACGACGTGCGCGGTGCTGCTGATCAGCAGTTGCCGCGGGTCGTCGACCCCGTGCTCCGCCATCTCCTCCAGCAGCGAACCCGGTTCGACGACGCACCCGTTGCCCAGGACGCCGCGCACACCGCGGTTGATGCCAGCGGGCAACTGCACGAAGCGGAGCGGTGTCCCGTCGACCATGACCGTGTGGCCGGTGTGCGGTCCGCCCTGGAAGCGCACCACGACATCGGCGTGCTCGCAGAACAGATCGGTGAACTTGCCCTTTCCCTCGTCACCGGACTGGCATCCCACCACCAGTACTTCCACGGCTGCGACTACCTCCATAGTGGTGACCGGCACCGGCCACGGGTTCGACGGCAAGGGGGCGCAGGCCCGCCTCCGGGGCGGTGCGCGCACGGACAGCGCTGCACTGCGACATGTCCTGGTGTAGTGGAGTTCGACCGTTGGCCAGGTGTGCCCCGAAAGCCGTGATCAGTGTGCCGCCGTCGAAGCAGCGGACACCCGACCCGCTGGGGCACCGTGGTGGAACCGGTTTCGACGATCCGCTCGGCGTGCCCTTGGAGACCGATCACCCCTGTGTACCCGGCAACTCCCCTGACCGACAACAGCGGCATCCGAAGAGGCACCGTTCGGCGTCACGGCTGCTACGTGAACCCGCAATGCCGCTTCGACCTGACCCATCGCAGCGGATCGACAGCGACCGGACGACCGCTGCCACGCGAAGGCCGCCCCGCCCCGACGCCGACAGCGACGCCGGACGCACCGTCGCTCCTCGACCCTGCCGGGCTTCACAGTCCGTCGCAGGTGGACGATCGAAACTCCTTGTCCCCCAAGCAAGGGACAGCGTTCGGATTGTCAACGGCTTTCGTCGGAGGTTGCTGTTGCCCGGCGTCGGCACGCCAGGTATACAGGTGGAGACGGGCACTCGGAGGCACCGGAGGTGCCGGTGTCCCCGGGAAAGCACCACCCGAGTCCGCACGAACCAACCGACGTTCCAGTCCCGGTAACCGTCAACCGGCCGAGCGGGAGCTTCGCATCCCCCGGGCCCCGGCGGAGTTCCTCTCCCGCCATCCGGACGACCACTGATCCGACGAGACACCTGGGCCGGAGGATGACCAGATGCTGACCATTTCCAAGGAGTTCCACTTCTCCGCGAGCCATGTGCTCCACGCGTTGCCCGAGGGCCACCAGTGCGGCCGGGTGCACGGGCACAACTACGTGGTCGTGGTCGAGCTCAGCGCGCCGCCCGACCGGCTCACCCGGGCGGGTTTCGTGCGGGACTTCGGCGAGTTGGACGTGGTGAAGTCGTGGATCGACGAGGAGGTCGACCACCGGCACCTCAACGACGTGCTCGGGGAGCTGAACCCGTCCGCCGAGCACATCGCGCGCTGGATCTTCGACCGGTGGAAGGGGGAGTTCGCCGAACTCACCGCCGTCAAGGTTTCGGAGACCCCGCGGACCTGGGCCGAGTACCGGTTGCCGACCCGCGGCTGAGGCCGTCCCGAAGGGAGCTGTCCATGTCGGATCCGCGTCCGGTGAGCACGGGGACCACGGACGGGGGTGGTGCCCGTACCGGTCCGGAGCTCGTGGTCAACGAGATCTTCGGGCCCACTTGAGCCGTGCAGGGGGAAGGACCCAGTGCCGGCCGGATCTGCGGCTTCCTGCGCCTCGGCGGGTGCAACCTGTCCTGCCGGTGGTGCGACACGCCCTACACCTGGGACTGGACGGGCGTCAGCTCGCCGGTGGCGCACGTGCCCGCCGACGAACTGCACCCGATGTCGGTCGACGAGGTGACCCGACGGCTGTTGGGCATGGAGGTCGACCTGGTCGTCCTGACCGGTGGCGAACCGCTCAACCAGCAGCCCAGGCTGATCCCCGTGCTGCAGCGGCTCCACGACCGCGGCGTCGCCGTGGAGGTCGAGACCAACGGCACCCGGACTCCGCACGCGGAGGTACGACGACTGGTCCGCCGGTTCGTGGTCTCGCCCAAGCTGGCGCACTCCGGCGACCCCGAGCCGCGCAGGTTGGTGCCCGCGGCGCTGCGCGCCTTCCGGGATTCCGGCAAGGCCGATTTCAAGTTCGTGGTCCAGTCGCCCGATGACCTGGACGAAGTCGCCGACGTCGTCGCGCGCTACGACCTGGCGCCGGTGTGGATCATGCCGGAGGGACAGACCGCGGACGCGCTCACGCGGACGATGGGAGCGGTGGCGGACGCGGTCGTGAGCCGTCGGTGGAACCTCACGAGCCGCCTGCACGTGCTCGCCTGGGGACAATCAAGAGGAGTGTGAAATGGCTTCAACGGCATCGGACTGCCTCGACGACGCGCACCCCGCCCTGCCCGTCACCGAACCCGGCCCCGATCACCGCGACGACGCGCCGCGGGAGGGTCGGGACCCCTTGGAGGCGCTGGCCTGGGCGCTGCTCGTCGAGATCGGTGAAGACCCCGCCCGCGAAGGTCTGCGCGGCACCCCGGCGCGGTACGCGCGCTGGTGGCGGGAATTCGTCGACTACGACCCGGGCACGATCGAGACGACCTTCGAGTCGGTCGTGTCCGACCAGTTGATCCAGGTGAGCGACATCCGGGTGTGGTCGTTGTGCGAGCACCACCTGCTGCCGTTCTGGTGCGACGTCTCGATCGCCTACATCGCCCGCCACCGGATCGTCGGCCTGTCCAAGTTCGCCAGGATCGCGCACGACCACGCGCACCGGCTGCAGGTCCAGGAGCGGTTGACCTCGGGCATCGCGGACTCGGTGAGCGCGGTCTCCGGTTCGCCCGACGTCGCGGTCTTCACCGGCGGTGAGCACCTGTGCATGACGATCCGGGGTGTCCGGACGGCCGCGAGGATGACGACCTCGGTGCTCCGGGGAGCCTTCCAGACCGATCCCGACGTGCGGGCGCGGCTCATCACCCGGCACTGACCCGGTTCACCGCTCGAACAGGCTGGAGGTTTCGTGGCCACCCATCGCAGGCCGGTCGTGCGGACCGGGTTGTCCTTCGACGACGTGCTGCTCGTTCCCAAGCTCTCCCGCGCCGACAGCAGGCGGGACGTCCGGCTCGACACCCGATTGGCGCCCGGGATCACGTTGGCGCTGCCGATCATCTCGGCCAACACGCCGTGGTGCACCGAAGCCGCCATGGCCGCCGAGATGGCGCGACTCGGGGGCTGCGGGTTCATCCACCGGATGCAACCGGTCGCCGACCAGGTGCGGATGGTGGCCGAGGTCAAGGCGGTGGCGGTGGACGCCGCTCGCTCCCCGGTCGCGACCACCGACGCCACCGGCTCGCTGCTGGCAGGAGCGGCGATCGGGGTCAAGGACGACTACCTGCTCCGCGCGGAGGCTTTGGTCGCAGCCGGGGCCGACGTGTTGCTGGTCGACATCGCGCACGGGCACTCCGCCCAGGCCCTGGCCGCGCTGGAGAAGGTCAAGTCCGAACACCCGGGCGTCCCGGTGATCGCGGGCAACGTGGCGACGGCCGAGGGCACCAGGGCGCTGGTCGAGGCCGGCGCCGACGCGGTGAAGGTCGGCATCGGGCCCGGCGGCATCTGCACCACCAGGCAGGTGGCCGGCGCCGGGGTGCCGCAGGTGACGGCGGTGCTCGACTGCGCGGAGGAGGCGGCGGCCACCGGAACGCCGGTCATCGCCGACGGCGGTGTCCGCAGCTCGGGGGACATGGTGAAGGCGCTGGCCGCCGGTGCGTCCGCGGTGATGCTCGGGTCCATGCTGGCCGGCGCCGACGAGAGCGCGGCGGTGCTGATCGAGCGGGACGGCAGGCGCTACAAGATCACCACCGGTTTCGTCACGCTCGGCGTTCCCCTGACGCTCAAGAAGGCCGGTGGGCAGGAGATCACGCAGGAGGACCTGGAGGACTACGTCGCGGAGGGCGTGGAAGCGACCTTCGAGCACCGCGGCGGGCTCGCGGCGCTGCTCAAGCAGTACGCCGGCGGCATCCGCTCGGGGTTGAGCTACTCCGGGGCGCTGGGGATCGCCGAACTGTGGGAGCAGGCCGAGTTCGTCCAGGTCTCCTCCGCCGGGCTCGGCGAGAACAAGCCGCACGCCCTGGACCGCGCGCCGCAGCTGCACCCCGACTACCGCACCGAGTTCCTCGCCGGCAAGCGCTGATCCCACCCGCACGGCACCAGGTCGCGCACCGGCGGCCCGGCGGATGAACGAGAAGGGGGCACGATGGGCGGGCTCACGGCGGACACGGGCGGGGACGACCTGTGGCGCAGGAATTCCCTGTACTTGTTGAACTGGAAGGACTTCGACGCCGCGATCCGGAGCATCTCCGCCGGGGTGCGCTCCACTGCGCCGGGGGTGGACTGCGTGCTCGGCATCTCCCGAGGTGGCCTGGTGCCGGCCGTCGCCCTGTCGAACGCACTGGGTGTGTCGCCCTTCCACGCGATCGCGGTGGGGCGCAACGTCGGTGACGGGCAATACCTGGACAAGCAGCCGCCGAAGGTGCTCTGGGGCGACGACCTCACCGGTTTGCGGGGCAGGCGGGTGCTCGTGGTGGACGACGTCGCGGGCAGTGGCGCGACGTTGGACCACGTGCGCGAACAGGTGGTGCTGGCAGGTGCCGCCGAGGTGTGGACCGCGGTCCTCGTGCGGATGAAACGCGGCGCGGGGAAGGCCGACTTCGTCGCCGTGGAGTTGGACGACTGGGTGGTCTTCCCCTGGGAGGGGACCGAACCACCCCCGGGTACGCGAACCAGGTCCGTCACCCTGCCGGAACAGGAAGTGGAACGTTGAGCGATCAGACCACCCGGTACGAGCGGGTGCTCGTCGCCGCCCTGGCCGTCGTGCCGGGGCCGGGCGGCACGATCACGTTCGTCCACCAGCGCAACGGCCCGTTCGCCGGGAACTGGCTGTTGCCCGGAGGCGGGATCGAGGTCGGTGAGAGCGCCCGGGACGCGATCGTCCGCGAGGCGTTCGAGGAGACCGGCTGCCTGCTGCGCCACCCGGAGCCCTTCGCGGTGTACGAGATCATCGGGCACTGGCCGGACGGTCGGACCTACCACCTGAGCATGACCGCGTTCCTGGAACGCGCCGAGCACCGGGTGCCCGAGGACTTCGCGGGGCACAACGTCGACGGCGTGCGGCAGAGCCGCGTCCGGGACGTCCCCCTGCACTCCACCGACTACCGCATCCTGGTCGACTCCGGGGTGATGTCCTGCCCCGAACCGGAGATCGCGCGGCGGCTGGCCGCCGACGGCATCACCATGACGGCCTTCACCGGCAGTCGGATCGGAGTTCCCGGTGAACCGCGCACCGCGCCTCGATGACCTGCCGTCCTACTACCGCTCGGTGCCGGTGCACGTCCACGACGAACCGATCTCGGTGAAGGTCGAGCTGGCCCGGTGGCTCGCCGAGGAGGAGCGCCGGCGGGGCGCCCGCCCGGTGACGCTGTTCCGCAACGTCGAGCGGCACCCCGGCGCTGCGGTCCTGGGCAACCCCTGCCCGTTGCCGGTGCTGCTGGCGACGATGGGCATCGAGGCGGACGACTGGCTCCCCGCCCTCGGCCGGCGGATCGCCGAGCCCGCCGAGCAGACCCGGTGGGCACGGGGTGGCTGGCGGGAGCTCGGCGGGCTGGACGAGGTGCCCGTCCCGTGGCACCGGCCCGGGGACGCGGGGCGCTACATCACGGCCGGTGTGACCATCACGCACTCGCCGGAGGGCGACCTCAACCTCGGCGTCTACCGCATCCAGGTGGTCGGCCCGCGCCGGGTGCGGATCTTCTTCGACCCGCGCACCGACGCGCACCGGAACTGGCGGCGGCACGTCGACTCCGGGCGGGCGCTGCCGTTCACCACCTTCATCGGCGCCGACCCGGTCAACCTGCTGGCGGGCGCCTCGCGCTTGCCCGTCGACGGCAGCGACTTCGACGTCGCGGCGAGGTTGCGGGGCCGGGCGACCGTGCTGGACGAAGAGCTCGGCGTGCCCGTCGACTCCCAGTACGTCCTGCAGGGAGAGGTGGGCCCCGAACTGGAGACCGAGGGACCCTTCGCCGAGTTCAAGGGCTACTACGTGCCCGCCAGGCAGAGCCCGGTCGCGACCGTGCGGCGGGTGTTGGCCGCACCGACGCCGTTCTACCCCACCATCGTGACCGGCAACGAATCCGGACTCACGTTGATGTCGTTGCAGAACGAGTACCTGATGTACGCCCACCTCACCGCGGCGGGCTTCGCGGTGGACCGGGTCTCCTACCCGCACGCCGCGCGGGCCGAGTTCCTCGTGGTGATCAGCTCGCCGCAGCCGGACCGGGAGCTGCTGCGCGCCGCGATGGAGTTCGACCGCCGCGCGAAGGTGGTCGTCTGCGGCACGGAGCCCCAGGACGTCTGGCAGACCGTCGCTTCCCACGGGTTCTCGGCGAACACCGACACCTACCACTGGCGGGGTGCGCCGTACGGCGACCGGATCGGGCTGCTGTTCGACCGGCGGCCCGAGGGAACACCCGTGGAGTTCTGAACACAAGGGGGAGAAGTCGTGAAACGAGTGGTCGTGGGCATTTCCGGCGCCTCCGGCGTGGTCTACGGCATCCGCGCGCTGGAACTGCTCGCCCGCTGCGGCGTCGAGACCCACCTCGTCCTGACCCGGCACGCGCGGGCGACCATCGCGCACGAGACCGGGCTGGCGGTGTCGGAGGTCAAGGCGCGGGCCTCGGTGGTGCACGGGGAGAACGACCTGGGCGCGGCGATCTCCAGCGGCTCCTTCCCCGTCTGCGGGATGCTCGTCGCGCCGTGCAGCGTCAAATCACTGTCCGGCGTGGCCAACAGCTTCGACGACAACCTGTTGGTCAGGGCGGCGGATGTGCAGCTGAAGGAACGGCGACCGCTGGTGCTGCTCGTCCGGGAGACCCCGTTGCACGCGGGGCACCTGCGGCTCATGTCCGAGGCGACCGCGGCCGGCGCGATCGTCATGCCCCCGGTCCCCGCCTTCTACCACCGGCCCTCCTCCATCGAGGAACTGGTGGACCACACGGTCACCCGCGCCTTGGACCTGCTCGGCTTCGCGCCCGCCGACGCACCCCGCTGGACCGGTGACCGAGTGGCACTCCCGACCGGAGCCCGACCGGCGTCGCTCGGGTGACAGCCGACCGCGCACGGTGGCCGGCGCACCTCGTGGCCCGCAGGCGGCCGGGCGCCGGATCGCCACGTGGGCCATTTCGAAGAACTTCCAGCCTCGACGGACGGGACGGACGATGCGGGTGCAAGCGGTGGTCTTCGACTGGGCGGGGACCCTCACACCCTGGTACGACATCGACATCCTCGGGCAGTGGTCGAAGGCCGCGGCGGCCATCGACCCCGAGGACGCGGACCGGCTGGGCGCGGCCCTCCACGCCGCCGAGCGGCAGTTGATGAAGAGGTGCCTGGACGAGAACGTGTCGGCGGCCCTGGAGCAGGTCTTCGCCTTGGCCGAGGTGCCCATGGAACAGTCGGCGCTCGACGCCTACCTCACCGCTTGGACCCCCTACACCCACCTCGACCCCCAGGGGGCGGAGGTGCTCGCCGGCCTGAAGCAACGCGGCATCAAGGTGGGTGTGCTGTCCAACACGACCTGGTCGCGTGGGTGGCACGAGCACATCTTCGAGCGGGACGGCGTGCTGGACCTGATCGACGCGGCGGTGTACAGCAGCGAAATCCCGTGGACCAAACCGCACCCGGAGGCGTTCCGGAGCGCCCTGCGCGCACTCGGCGACATCGCGCCGCACCACGCGGTCTTCGTCGGGGACCGGCTGTTCGAGGACATCCACGGCGCGAAGGCCGCCGGGATGCGTGCCGTGCACGTCCCGCACAGCACGATCCCCACCCACGAACTCGGTCACACCGATGGTGAACCCGACGCCACCGTGCGGGACCTGCGCGCGCTGCTGCCGCTGGTCGACCGCTGGAACGCCGCAGCCGTCAACGATTCCAGTGACTGACACGCGCCCCAGGCCGTTCCGAGCTCGCGTGGTGAGGTCTGCCGAGGCTTTAGACTGACCTTCGTGGCGACCGGCGAGCACGCGATCGACGAAGTGGGCGCGACCGCGCTGGCCGAGTTCTCCGGTCCGCTCGGCGCCCTCTACCGGGAGTGCTTCTCCGAAGAGCCCTGGGTCGAGCCGGAGGAGCGGTTCGCCCGGTTCACCGACACGTTCGCCGAGCACCTGGCCACACCGGGCGCGCACGGCGTCCTGGCGCGCGCGGGCCGGCAGGTCGCGGGAGTCGTGTACGGGTGGCCCGCGCCGATCGAGCTGCCGGACACCCCCTTCTACGCCAACGTGTTCGGCGCGGTCGATCCCGCCGTGCGCGACCGGCTGCGCCCTCCCGCGCTGGAAGTCGTGGAACTGATGGTGGCCCGGCGACACCGGGGCCGCGGTCTCGCGCGGGCGCTGCTCAGGCGGTTCGTGCGAGGCCACGACCGCGCCTGGCTGTGCACCCACTCCGAGGCCCCGGCGTGCGGCCTCTACGAATCCGAGGGGTGGACGGCGGTGGGGTCGTTCACCGGTGATAACGACACTCCCCTGGTGATCTACCTGCTCGACCGGAGCTGAGACGCTTTCAGGCACCCCGCCACACGGTACGGCCGTAACCGCTTCCGTGATCACCGGTGCACCGTGCCTGCCCCACCCCGCACACCTCAACGCAGGCCAGGGCTCGTATTGAGCCGAAAGTGTTCGGTTGCCTACATGTCGGCATAGCGGACGTGCGGGGCGCGGAAGCAGCCGCGGACGAGGTGAGCCTGACGCTGGCGGCGGCGCAGGAACCGGCGGGTCTCGTGGGCAAGGCGGTCGATGTCGTGGGCCCGGGAGGCGTTGACGTTGCGTTCCAGGTCCGCGTTGAGCAGCTCGTCCGGGTTCAGCTCGGGGCTGTAGCCGGGCATCAGGTGCAGCTCGACCCGGTCGATGTCGGCCTCGAGCCAGGCGCGGACGGCCTTGCTGCGGTGCACGGGGCGCCGGTCGGCGACGATGTGCACCTTTCTGCCCGCCTGGCGGGCGACGCGGTCGAGGAATGTGGTAAACACCGGCGCCGTGAAGCGTTCGGTGAACACGGTGAACCACAGCGCGCCGCGTGAGGCGACCGCGGACATGACGTTGACCCGCAGGCGTGTGCCGGTTGCCCGCACGATCGGCGTCCTGCCCTTCGGCGCCCAGGACCGGCCGGGCGGCGCGGCGTCCGGGCGCAGCCCGCACCGGTCGACCCACGCGATCGCCGCGCCCTCGGCCTTGGCGCGCGCCTCGATCGCCGGGTAGTCCTCGTCGAGCCAGGCCCGCACGGCGGCGGGCTGCTGTTCGCAGGCGCGGCGGGCCGGGCGCCGCGGGGTGAAACCGTGGCGACGCAACCACAAGCCGACGCCCTGCTCGGTCATGTCCACGCCGACGACCAGCCGGATCAGCCCGACCACCGCCTGACGGGTCCACAACGGCCCGCCGATCAACAACTCCTCCGGGGTGTAATCGGCCATCGCCGCGAACAGCGTGCCCCGGTCCTCCGCACCGATCAGCTCGGCAGGGCCGGGGCGCCCCCGGCGGGTCGCCAGCCCGTCGCGACCCTCCCGCCGGTAGGACCGCCACCAGGCGCCCACCGACCGCACCGAGACCCCGAACACCTCCGCCGCCTGCCGGTAGCCCTCCACCTGCCCGGACTCCAACGCCGCCACCACCCGCAACCGCAGCACCTCCTGCTCGGCAGGCGACAACCGATGCGCACCCTCGACCCCGACCACCCAGCCAGCCTACAGGCAACCGATCACTTTCAACTCAATGGCTGTAGTCGCACTGGTCACCGCACAACGGATAGCCGGACCCGGCGTTGTACGGCTCCGCGTACTGCCCCCGCCGCTGCACGCCTGGGTCGCCAGGTAGCCACTGGCCGGGCAGCTGTAACCCACCGGTTCGCTGGGCGCCGGAGCGGAGGGCACACTCACCTGCGAGCCTTTGCCGTCATCGCACAGGCCGCCGCGGCCCTTGCCCTTGCAGTCGCCGTCCGGGCCCATGTAGGCGGTCAGTCCGGACGGGTCCGCGTAGGTGAGAGGGTTGTCGTTGGCGTAGGCGTACCCGGTCCACTGCTGCGGGTTCTCCAGGTCCAGGATGGGGTCGACGCTGATGAAGCGGCCGGTGCGGTGCGCAGCTCGTCCGGTCCCATCCGGTCGTGGTCGAGCACACCGAGCAGCTCGGCCCGTTCGCGCAACGCATTGATGTCTGTTTCGTCCACTGTGTCCCTCCCGTTGTCCTGCGGGCCCTGGAGCGGGGCATACCCGGGCGATGACCGTTGATGCGCGCCTCACCTCTCGGTCGGGCCGGTTGGCCCGTCCCGTGGCGGGTATTCGAGGTGACGTCGAGCTGGAGGTGATGGCCATGCCGCGACCGGAGGTCCGGCCCGGGACGATCACGATCTACACCGATGTCGCGTGCGCGTGGTCGACGGTGGCGATCGTGCGGTTGCTGCGAGCCCGGGACGAGCTGGGGCTGACCGATCGGGTGCGCCTGGACCACCGGTGCTTCCTGCTGGAGGACGTCAACGCCTTCCCGATCCCGAAGAAGTTCCTGGACTCGGAGATCCCGGTGGTGGGGGCGCTGGAGCCGGACCTGGGGTGGAAGAACTGGCAGGGCGACCCGGCGGACTGGCCGGTGACCACCGCGCCGGCGAACGAGGCCGTGCACGCGGCCAAGGAGCAGTCGCCGCGCGCGGCCGAGGAGTTGGACGTGGCGTTGAGGATGGCGCTGTTCCGCGACAGCCGGTGCGTGTCGCTGCGGCACGAGATCGTCGACATCGCCCGGGGCTGCGAGCACGTGGACGCCGACGCGCTGGGCGAGGCGCTGGACGACGGGCGGGCGCGCGGGCCGATGATGCGCGACTACCGGGCCAACCGGGACGCGGTGCAGGGCAGCCCGCACCTGTTCTTCGCCGACGGCTACGACGTGCACAACCCGGGCATCGGACTGCGCTGGGTGGGCGAGCAGGGCGCCGGGTTCCCGGTGGTCGAGCACGACGACCCGGGTGTGTTCGCCGACCTCGTCCGCCGCGCCGCCGATACCGCCGCTTGATCGCACCCGGCCGGGGCGAGCGCGTTCCGCCGGGCGCGGGAGCTGTTCCACGACCGTGCGCGCAAGGGCAGCCCCGAAGCCGGTGGTCCCCTGCCGCCGGACAACGGCGGAGGAGACGACATGAAGGCTGTGGTGTGGCACGGGATCGGAGACATCCGCTTGGAGGAGGTGCCCGACCCGAAGATCCTGGAGCCCAGTGACGCGATCGTGCGCATCACGCGCAGCGCGATCTGCGGCACCGACCTGCACTTGGTGCGCGGCACCATGCCCGGCATGGTCGAGGGCACGATCCTGGGCCATGAAGCCGTGGGCGTGGTGGAGGAGGTCGGCCCGGCGGTGCGGGGGTTCTCGCGCGGTGACCGCGTGGTGGTGACTTCCACGATCGGGTGCGGCACGTGCTCGTACTGCCGGGCCGGTTACTACGCGCAGTGCGACACGGCGAACCCGAACGGACCGACCGCGGGCACGTCGTTCTTCGGCGGGCCGGAGACGACCGGTCCGGTGGACGGGTTGCAGGCGCAGTACGCGCGGGTGCCGTTCGCGATGACCACGCTGGTGCGCATCCCCGACGCGGTCAGCGACGACCAGGCGATCCTGCTGTCGGACATCTTCCCGACCGCGTGGTTCGGCGCCCGGCTGGCCGAGGTGCGGCGGGGTGACAGCGTGCTGGTGCTGGGCGCGGGCGTCGTGGGCCAGTTCGCGATCGCCTCGGCCCAGCGGCAGGGCGCCGGGCGGGTGTTCGTGGTGGACGGCATCGCCTCGCGGTTGGACAAGGCGCGCGAGCAGAACGCCGAGACCGTCGACTTCACCCGCGAGGACCCGGTGGCGCTGGTCAAGGAGCTGACCGGCGGCATCGGCGTGGACCGGGTCATCGAGGCCGTGGGCGTGGACGCCCAGCGCCCGAGGACCGGCCCGGCCGCCGAGCAGGCCGAGCAGCAGGCGCAGCAGTTCGAGCGGGAGCGGCGGCAGGCGGCCCCCGACGCCGATCCCGGAGGGGAGCAGTGGGTGCCCGGCGACTCGCCCAGCCAGGCCCTGCGGTGGGCGGTGCAGGCGGTGGCCAAGGCGGGCAGCATCGGCGTGATCGGCGTCTACCCGCCCGGGTTCGACGCCTTCCCCATCGGCGAGGCGATGAACAGGAACCTCACCATCAGGATGGGCAACTGCAACCACCGCCGCTACCTGCCCGAACTGCTCGACCTGGTCGTCAGCGGCGTGGTCGACCCCACCGCGTTCATCACCCAGCACGAGCAGCCGGTCGACGCGGTGGAGGCGTACCGGACCTTCGACCGACGCGAGGAGGGCTGGCTCAAAACCGTCCTTGACCTCGCATGAGCGACCCGCCGCGCACGCGCTCGCACCGGGGCCTGCGGGAAGTCCCTCAGCCCCGGTGCGACTTCCGCGGGGGTCCTGTGCTCTCGCTGGCCCGGTGTCGCCACCGGGACGACGGAGGTCCGCGAGCTACGGGGCGAAGCGCACGAAGGCGTGCACGGTGGTGCCGTGGGGACCGGTGTGGGTGCGGACGAGGTCGGCGAGGTGGTTGACCACCAGCAGGCCCCGACCGCCTTGCCGGTCGGACCCGACCGGGTGGCGGCCGGCGAGCGGGTCGGTCAGCCGGCCGGTGTCCTCGACGGTGCAGACGAGGTGGTCGGCATCGCGCCAGAGGGTCAGGCGGCAGCCCGCGTCGGTGTGCCGGAGGCTGTTGGTGACCAGTTCGGTGGTGATGAGCGCGAGGTTCGCGGTGCGCTCGGCGGGCAGGCCGTGGCGGTGCGCCTCGGCGGTGGCGAACCGACGGGCGTCGCGGACCTCGGCCGTCGTGGTGACCGACAGTCCGCGGGTGTCCGCGGTGGGCGTGACGGGGAGGTTGTAGCGCTCGACGACCGTGCCGGGGGCGTAGTGGTCGCTGCCGAACCGCCGGGTGGCGCCCCACACCAGCGGGTGGGTGACCAGGGCGTCGGACAGGACGTGCTCGGCCAGGGCGGTGGTGTCGTAGGGGCAGGCGATGGTGACGTCACGACCGGCGAAGGCGTGGTTGATCAGCGCCTCGTGCTGGGCGCAGGCGGGGTACTCGGTGCGGGTGCGGCCGGCCCAGATCGGTTCGCCGACGATGCGCACGTGGCTGTGCGGGTGGGCGTCGGCGAAACGGCGCAGCACCCCGGGGATGATGCGGCCGGGGTTGCGGCCCTCCACCTCCATGTCGAGCAGCAGCACCTCGTCCGCGGCCGCGCCCAGGGCACCGCGCAGCAGCCGCAGCCGCGCGCCGGGCACCGCGGCGGCCACGGGGTGGCCCTGCGCCAGACCGTCGGTGATGAAGGGGACCAGCAGGGCCAGGTACTCCTCGTCGGAGCCGTAGAACACGGCGGGGTGGACGAAGTCGCCCGGGGCCGGCACGTCGGTGGTCGTCATGCGGCGCGCTCCACGCGGACGTTGGTCAGGTCGAGCAGGTGCGCCAGCGCGGCCGCGCCGGGCCACCGGGTGCGCAGCACGACGGTCGCGCCGAGGTCGGTGGCGTGCGCGGACAGCCGCATCAGGGCGCGGTGGTCGATGAAGTCCAGGCCGTTCGCGTCGACCACCAGCAGCCCGTCGTGCGGGCGCGGGTCCGAGCGCTCCAGCGCCAGGGCGAACAGCTCCTCGTTGCCCGGGTCCACCTCGCCGCCCAGGGCGGTGAGGTGACGGCCGGCGCCGTGCAGCCGGAACCCCGGCAGGTGGCTGTTGGCGCCGGGGTGCATGCAGGCCAGTTGGGCGTACGCCGCGTCGTCCACCTCGGTGGTGGAGTAGGCGCAGACGGCGGAGAACGGCCGGTCGGCCATGTAGTGGTCGATGCGGTGCTCGTAGCGGGCGAACGCGGCCAGCTGCCGCGGGGTGCGCACCAGCGGGGTGCAGTCGGCGGCCACGCGCAGGCCGGCGAACCCCGCCGCGAGCGCGGCCTCGGTGGCTTCGGCGTAGGCGCGCACCTGCGCTACCGGTTCGACCACCGTGCCGACCGGGTAGGTGGCGTCCAGCGACACGACCCTGGCGGCGCCGGTTCGCAACCCCGTGTCCAGCTCTTCGACCCCGTGCAGGTCCTCGACCAGGTCGGCTGCCGCACCGGGGGCGACGTACCAGACCTGCAGCCCTCGGGCGAGGCCGTCGGCGAGGAAGTCGCGGGCGCGTTCGCGGAACTCGCCGGGCGCGGTGTACTGCCAGCACACGTGGTCGTGCTCGCCCAGCCCGAACGTCCGGTCCACCAGTCCTGACCTGCGCGCGTCGGCCGCTTTCGTCATCAACGGGCTCCTCGACAGGTCGGACCCCGTACGACGGCCGTGGGGCCGGGCGAAGGGGCGGGATGTGGGATACCGCTGTTCGAACACCTGCTGGCCCTTCCACGGTAACGCACCTCGCGGGTCCGGCGGCGGTTCCAGGCTCCTGCGGCCACCACATGCAGCGCGACTCCGACGCGACGGGGAGGCAGCCGTGAACGACGACCAGCGTGAACGCCGGACGACCGGGTCCCGTCCGCGTGATATCCGCGCAACACACCGCCCGACACGTCGACCTCGGTCAAGACGCCCTCCTTGTTGCGCAGCAGCTCCACAACCCTGTACCCGGTCGGACTTCCTCCGCTCGCAGACCGACGCACTCCTGACCTGCGGCTTCTCCGAGACCTCCACCACGAGCGATGTCCGGCCGCACGTGCTCGCGGTCATCGAGCACGCCGGCCGCCGGATCCCCGTCCTCGCCGCCGCGAACTCCTCCACCCCACCCGCATCCGGAACCGGCAGCACCTACCGCACGCCCCGCACGAGTACGACAAGCCCTACAACACCCACCACCCCCACCAAGGCACCGCCAACACCCGACCAGCACGGACGACATTTTCGGCAAGCACACGGTGCCCGGCGGTGGTCGCGGCACACCGGTGTCGCGGACCCGGTGGGGAGCCGCCCCTCTGGTCGGCGCGTCCGGGTGGCCGGTGGCCGGCGCCGGCCACCGGCCACCGCGCGCGAATAGCCGGTCACGCGACGTGGCGATCATTTCGGTGATCGCGCCGGAGAACGCGCGCCGGCCGCCGGGGACCGCGCGACTTCGCCCGGCGCCACCGCCGGCGGGGACCGGCTCCCGTCCGCACACGGGCGGGCCCGACGGCCGGGAGGGTATAGGCGATTCCTATAACCAGCACGGCGGTGGGCCGTGTTAGCGTCACGGCACAATTCTTCGTGACGGCCGTGAAGGACCGATATGACGACCCCTCCCTGGATTGTCGATCCAGCTACCTGCGCGCTGCTCGTCATCGACATGCAGAATGATTTCGTGCGCGAGGGTTTTCCCATGGCCGTGCCGATGGCGCGCGAGCGGGTTCCGGTCATGCGCGGCGTCATCGACACGTGCCGGGCCGCGGGAATTCCGGTGATCTACACGCAGCACATCCTCTACGACACCTTCGACGTGTCGCCACTGGAGACCGCGTACATTCCTCGGCTTCGCGAATCCGGTATGCGCGACGGCAGCCACGGCGCGGAGATCATCGACGAACTCGCGCCGGAGCCGGGCGAGATGGTCATCCGGAAACACCGCTACGACGCCTTCCACAACACACCGCTGCACAGCGTGCTCAACACGATCCGCGGTTTCCGCGGGGTGGACACGGTGATCGTCATCGGCACCCTGACCGAGGCGTGCTGCGAATCGACCGCCCGCAGCGCGTACATGCACGACTACCGCGTCGCCTTCATCGAGGACGCGACCGGTGCCCTGTCCGATTCGGCGCAGGAGGCGACACTCCGCTCCATCCGCGGTTTCTTCGGCCGGGTGCTGCCCGCGTCCGCGCTCACCGAGGAGCTGGGCGGATGAGCAAGGACGTCCGTTACGAGCGCAGCGCGGTCACCCTGCTCGCGCTGGGCTTCGGCCTGGTCGGCCTCGACCGGTGGATCATCGCCCCGCTGTTCCCCGCGATGGCCGGCGAACTCGGCCTCGACTACCAGGACCTCGGCGGCATCGTCGGCGCGCTCGGCGTGGCCTGGGGCGTGTCGTCGCTGCTGATGGGCCGGTTGTCCGACCGGATCGGCCGCCGGAAGGTGCTCGTCCCCGGCATCCTGCTGTTCTCGCTGTGCACGGCGTTCACCGGACTGGCCGGCGGGCTGGTCAGCCTGATCGCCATCCGGGTGGTCATCGGGCTGACCGAGGGGGCGTACAGCCCGGCGGCGTTCGCCGCGACCGCGGAGGCGTCCCACCCGAAGCGCCGCGGCCTGAACATGGGCATCCAGCAGAGCACGTTCGCGCTCTTCGGGGTCGGCCTCGGACCGATCCTCGCCACCCAGCTGCTCCAGGTGCTGCCGAGCTGGCACTGGGTGTTCGCGCTCCTGATCGTGCCCGGCGTCGTGCTGGCCGTCCTGCTGGCCAGGGTGATCAGGGAACCGGACGTGCTCGTCGCGCCCGCCCCGGTCGCGGCCGAGCGGCCGAAGTGGAGCCACCTGTTCCGGCACCGCAACATCCCGCTGGCCATCGTCGCCCTGTGCGGCACGATGACGTGCATCTTCGTGCTCAGCGCGATGGTGCCCAGCTACCTCACCGACTTCCTGCACCTGAGCACCGTGCAGATGGGGTTGATCGCCTCGGGCATCGGGTTCGGCGCGTTCTTCGGCCAGCTCGTCATCCCCGGCGCGTCCGACCGGATCGGCCGCAGGCCCGCCGTGCTGGTGGCACTGGTGCTGTGCGCCGCGCTGCTGGCCGTGTTCACCGCGCAGGGCCCGGTGATGCCCGTGCTGTTCCTGCTGCTGTTCTTCGTCGCGTTCGGCGCGAACGGGTGCCTGGCGCTGATCGTGGGCGCGTTGACGGCGGAGTCCGTGCCGCCCGCGCTGACCGCCACCGCCATCGGGACCGTGATGGGCATCGGCGAGATCTTCGGCGGCGGCGTCGCACCCGTGGTCGCGGGCTACCTCTCGAAGCACTACGGCATCCAGTACTCGCTGTACCTGGCGCTGGGCGGGTTGCTCCTCGCCGTGGTCACGGCGGTGTTCTTCGTGGAGACCGCGCCGCGCAGGTCACGCCGGGCCGCACCTGCGGCGCGGGGCGAAGTGGTGTGAGACGGTGGACGGCATGGATTTGGAAGGCGTGCGGTCGTTTCTGGCTGTGGCCAAGCACCACACCATCTCCAAGGCCGCCGCCAGCCTGTACGTGACCCAGCCGACGATGAGCCTGCGGCTGCGCCGCCTGGAGGAGGGGCTCGGCTTCCCCTTGTTCGAGCGGGGGTGGCGCGGTGTCACCCTGACCCGCCAGGGCGCGTACTTCCTGCCGTACGCCGCCCAACTGGTCCGGGACCTGGCCAGTGCGTCGGAGGTGCTCGGCGAGGCGGGCCGGGGACAGGGCCGCCCGCTGAGCTTCGCGACCGTCGCGCGGGACCAGGAGGACCAGCTGGTCGTCGGAGTGGACTCGTGGCTCACCGGCCGGATGACGGACGCGGTCGTGGACACGTTCGACGCCGCGGTGGGGCCGCACGGCTTCCGGATCACCGGCAGGCCGGCGCCCACCCTGATCGACCTGCTCGAACTGGAGCACATCGACTACGCCGTGTTCTACTCGACGGGCACGGGCGACGCCGTCCACGCGCGCCCGCTGCTCCGCGACCGGATGGTGCTGGTGCACCGCGGGGACCTCGTGCTGGACGGCGAGCGGGAGCCCGCCGTCCGCGAGGCGCTGTCGGCCCACGACTTCCTGCTGTTCGACAACCCCGTGCTGACCCACCACGCGGGCGTCACCACCCGGCTGATCGACGACTACGGCCTCACCCGGTTCCGCGTGGTCGACGACCTCGACGTGATGCTCTCCCTGCTGCGCAAGGGCGGCACGATCTCGATCCTGCCGGTCAGCGCGATCCCGCCGGACTCGCGGGGCGACACGATCGCGATCACCGAACTCGGCCGGTTCCCGCCGGAGATCACCATCGACCTCGGCTGGCACGCGCGCAGCGGCCGGGTGGCCGAGTCCGACGCGTTCCACGCGGCGATCGCCGCGGCGATCGCCGCCCGACCCGCCGGACCGGACGCCCCCGCGTTCCGGGCGCCACCGTCACCCTGACGGAACCGGCGGCGGGTGACCCGTTCGAATGTCGTTCGGGTGTAGTGGGTTTGCGGCGGCCCGTCGCACAGCGGACAGAATGGTCCGGGTGTTCAGCCCGAACAGGGTGTACTGCGCGTTGCTGGTGACCGTTTCATCGCTGCCGGCCCAGTCGCCGGTCAGCGCGTTGATCGACCGGCGCCACGGTGACGCAGATCTCGGGCACCGGTGCTCCGGTGGTGGCGTCGGTGACGGTTCCGGTGAGGGTGCCCGCCGGGTCCGGTTTCACCGTGACCCGCGTGATAATGTCATGCATCTGAATCGACCTGAAGTGCACCATTGCGGACCTGTACTGCTATCGGCGTGCAGGTTCCGAAAAGCGCGACCATTCCGTGTCGGTCGGACTGGTGGTGAAGTCACCCGGTCGGACCTGTTCGTTCTGCCGCCCTTCCGGTTCAATGGCACGGAACGTTCGCGCCTGCTGTCGTCGCGTGATCCATAGGGGGAACTGATGGTTGCTCGCGAAAGGCCATTCGTGCCGTAGGTCGCCACGGGGCTCCTGCACACGGCGCGCCCTCGGCCTGATCTGCCGGGCTTTGACCTGTTTCTCGGGTCGATATCCAGCCTGTCTTCGGTTCTCCGTGCGTTGCGCCGGAGCCGTTGTGCCATGCACATCTGTGCGCCGGTGCGTGCCGAGTCGGTTCCGCGCGACGGCCAGGCTCTCAAGCCCATGCTCCGGGCCGTCCCGCGCATCCGCTCCTGGTGTGGACCGCGTCGCTTTCGCCCGCTACGAACGCCACGCCCTCAACCACTGCGCCTTCGCCACCCTCGCCGCAGACCTGACCTGCTTCAAACGACTCACCGAACCCACCACGTGCGACATGGTCCAAGACGGCTGGCCCTGATGGCAGCCGCCGCTCTGCACGCACCAGACTGAGAGGTAACAGTGCACAGAAGCGCCGCCGCGCCCCTCAGCGCGGCCTTACTCCTTCTCCTCGGCATGGCCGTGCCCGCCGCCGCGGAAACCCCCGGCGCCGGCGCGGCCACCGACGGGGCGACGCTCTACCGCGACAACACGGTCGACGTCTCCTACCGCCAGGTCGCCCCCGGCGACGCGACGTGGAACCAGGTCCCGGCCGCCCTCCGCGGCAGAGCGACGGAGGGCTCTTACGTCGCCCGGCTCCAGCTCGAGAACGTCTCCGACCACCCCGTCTCCAAATGGTCGCTGACCTTCGAGCTCTCCGACCGCATCACGGACACCTCCGCCGCGAAGCTCGCCGCCCCCCAGGGCGCGCGCACGACGCTCCAGGGCGTCGGCCCCACGAACACCCTGCAGCCGGGCAGGACCGAGACCGTCTGGTACCGCGCCGAGCCTGGCGCCACGGCCGATATCCCGACCTGGGCGTCCTTCGCCGAGCACGGCGTCTCGCCGACGGAGGACACCGACGGCGATCGCCTCCCCGACGACCTGGAGGTGCGCGCCGGGCTCGACCCCAAGTCCGAGGACACCGACGGCGACGGCCTCTCCGACTTCGCCGAGCTCGGCTACCGCTTCAGCAGCCCGCTCAAGGCCGACACCGACGGCGACGGCATCAAGGACGGCGCCGAGGACCCCGACGAGGACGGCCTCACGACCGCCCGCGAGCTGGAGCTCCGCACGGAACCCACCAACGCCGACACCGACCAGGACGACCTCGCGGATGCCCGCGAGCTGGAGCTCCGCACGGAGCCCACCAACGCCGACACCGACGGCGACGGCGTCCAGGACGGCGAGGAGACGAAGCTCAACACCTCTCCCCGCGCCAAGAACTCCGCCTTCGACGTGACCCGCCGCGCGGACGGCGGCGCCACCGCCGCCGAGGCCGCGCTCGAAGACCTGCGCGCCGAGCAGGTCGGCGGCTTCCAGGTCACCGAGCTCCCTGCCGAACAGCGGGAGTTCCCGACGTCCACTCCGGGCTACCTCGGCAACGGCTTCCAGGTCTCCGCCCCCGCGGACCTCGCCGCAAAGCTCACCTTCCGCCTCGACCCCGACCGTGCGGAGGGCACCGCACCGGCCCTCTACCGCTACGACGAGAAGGCCCGCCACCTCGTCAAGCAGGCGGGCCAGCAGCGCAGCGGCGGCACGATCACGGCCACCGCCACGGCCCACGGCTCCGCCAAGTACGTCGTCCTCGACAGCGACGCCTTCGACAAGGCGGGCCCCGAGGCCCCTGGCAAGCGAATCCTCGACGACGGAGACCCGGGTGTCCCGCCCCCGACCGACATGCTGATCCACCAGTCGTCCTTCCGCGAGGGCCACCGCAAGGCCCCCGACCCCCAGCACCCGCCCGTCCCGGCCGACCCGCGCGTCGCCGACGACCTCACCTTCAACGACTACGACTTCGACGAACTCACCGACCTCGGCTGGGAGTTCTGGGTCGCCCGCGTCACGCCCGAGTCCTGGATGTGGGCCGAGTTCAACGACATCATGAACTTCGGCAAGCTCGGCGCCGACGCCGACTACGCCCAGTCCGTCGACGACCTCCGCAACGCCTTCCGCTACGGCCGCGGCGGCCAGAGCGCGGGCACGGTCACCGTCGACGACAACTTCGACCCCGGCCGCTACCTCTACCGCGGCTCCGGCACGGCCCTCTCCCGCGCCGTCGGCGCCTCGCCGCAGGAGAAGGCGTACACCGACAAGGCCGGCCAGATCATCAAGCAGTCCCTCATCGACAACAAGGGCCGCACCGATCAGCTCAAGGTCCAGGAGGACCTCTCCAAGAACTTCCTCTTCCAGCAGTTCCTCCGCCAGGGCGTGAGGTACCCGGTGTACGACTTCTCGCTCTGGGACGCCAACCAGCGTGCCCTCTCCATCGCGATCCACCAGTTCCACGGCCACACGATCGCGCTGAAGGACTACAAGGTCGAGGGCAACTCCTTCTCCGGCAAGCTCGTCTTCCACTCCTACGACCACTTCGGTCTCGACCCGGACGACGAGATCAAGGAGTACGGCTTCATCGACTGGTTTACGCTCCAGCACTATGACCGGTTCGACGGGAAGTACCCCCCGGCGATCGCGCAGGCGGACGTCGAGATCCCCGTCAGCGGCACGTTCTGACCTCGCCGACCTGATGCCCCACAAGCACTCACCGGGCCGGGTCCTGGTCGTCACGCTGCTCGTCGTGACGGCCGGGTGCCTGGCCTGGTGGGTCGCCGTCCTCGCGGGCCTGGAGGCCCACTTCGGCAGCGGCCTCGACGAGCAGCGCTTCAACCGACTGCAGCAGGAGTACGACCGCCACGAGGACGCCTTCGCCCGGGCCGACGCCCGGATGCGGGAGCTGATCGCGGAACACCCCCGCGCCGAACGCATCGACTGGAGCCAGTACCAAACCTGCGTCCGCGAGCCCGGCCGCCCCTCCGACACGTGCACGACGACGCCCCCGAGCGACCAGCAGGTGTACGACGCCCTCTGGGGCGTCAGCGTGATCCTCTACCAGTCCAAGGACGAGGGCCGCATATTTTACCGCTTCTACCACGAGGACCCCCCGCGCTACACGATCATGAGCGCCCCCGAGGACACCGCGGAGGAGGCCGAGGAGTACGCGGACGCCCACGGCTTCCGCTCCACCCGCCCCCTCGGGCCCGGCTGGACGATCCTCGGCCCGATCGACGACGTCGGCCGCGAGGGGGAACAGTTCCCGTAGGAACTGTCACGACCGACCGCGTCACTGCTCCACCCCGTACCAGCGTCAGTCTCCGTGGCTGACGTCCGTGCGGGTCGAACAGATCACCGAACTCCAACAGCAAACCGTCGAACTACGCCGACAACCGTCCGAACGCGACACCGAACTCCACGCCGCCCACGCCGCCAGCCGCGACCTCGTGACTCGCCTCGACAAGACCACCGCCGGCCGCCGGGAGCAGCCATGATCCGGTCCGCACCGACTCGTCGATGGTCGCGGTGGTTCTCGTCTCGGGCCGGCCTGTTCTGTGCGATGATGACCGTCATGACGACTAGAAAGGGCCATGCCGCGTAGGCGCCCCGCACAGGTCCGCGCCGGCCTGTCGATCCGCCGGCGGCCCGGACCACGCGTCCGTCAAGTTCCTCGAGTATCCGCCGCTACATCGCGGGCGATCGCCGAACTGGAACGCGCCCGGCTACGGCCCGGTGCCATCGCTGAAGCGCTCAGCAGCTGGGCCCGGTTCGTCCGCGGTCCCGCCCGCGATCTCGACAACTACGCACCCGAACCATGTCCCTGCCCAGGCTGCCAATGGGATGACCCGGTTGTGCGCCGCCAAGCGCTGCGCACCGCTTTGCAGGCGTTGCCAACCAAGGCGGCACGCGAGTTGCGCACACTCGTCGAACCCCTGGACGAGATCTACCTGGCCCGCTCAATCGGAAGCCTCGCGCCGACTTGAACCACTCCTGTTGGTCAGCTGACGACAACGGCACACAGCGTCCAGCGGTGGCCGCGAACCGGTGGTTGCAGAAGTTGCCGGTCAGCGGCGTGCCGGCCGAGCGCACCTGGCGGCTCTACGCGGATGTGCTGCGCTCGTGGATGGAGTTCCTCGGCGAGGCCGGGGTCGGTGTGTTCGGGCAGCCGCAGGAGCTGCGGTCGGCGCTGAGCGCGTGCGCCGGATACCGGCCGTGCTCAGGCCCGCTGGTGGCACGGGCCGGGCTGGCGCTACCTGACCAAGGCCGACCCGTTGGCGGTGCTGCGGGACCTGCTCAGCGCTCACCGGCGCCGACGTCTGCGAGCTGTCGGAAGCAGCCGTTTCCATTGGGTGGCCGGTGCTTGAGAGTTCGACACCAGCCGCCCGGAGGACCTGTTTCATGAGCCGGCGGTCACTTGGCGATGAGCTTCGCGGCGTCGGGGGCGTAGACGGTCATCCAGTGCGGACGCAGCCGGTAGTAGAACACGTCCTTGTCCCACTCGGTGTGATCGCCGTAGAAGTCCTTGAGGTACGTGAGCAGGTCCGGCCAGTCCGCGGCCGGGTCGCCGTCCTCCGGGTTGAGGACCTCCACCGTGCCGTGCGTGAACACGCCCAGGTCTTCGCCGCGCATGTGCGCGACGCTGGCGGCAGGGCGGGCCGCGAGGTGGCGGGCCTTGGCGGCGCTGCGCGCTGTGCCGAAGTACCACTTGCCGTGCAGGAAGTGCCCGTCCGCGCCGCTGATCCGCGGCTCGCCCTTCGCCGTCACGGTGGACAGGGCGAGAGTGCACATGCCGACCAGGACCCGGGTGAGCTGCTCGGCGGTCAAAGTGTGCTCGGTGACGATCGAGCGGAGGTGATCGGTGGAGCGGGACAGGGAGGCGTCGAGCAGGGCCTGGAGTTCATCGAGTTCTTCGGGCGTCTCACGCACCAGTCCACGATAGTCACCGCTGGATCATCCTCAGCATCGCACCGCGGCCATAGGACACGGCCACTACCCCGAACACGAGGAGGCCACCATCGTCGTCGGCCTCAACGCGACGGCGTGGCGACGCGCCGCCGGCGCCGGCTCTCCGAAACAGCGGTAGGCCGGACAGCTCGGCACCGCGTGGGAGTGATCCGGTGTCAGTCCCGGTCGTCAGATCACAGGTTGGCGTGCACGGTGCGCACGGTCTGCTCGGCTTGGTCGTCGCGCAGGTCGAAGGCGGAGCCGTCGGTGAACTGCAGGCGCAGGAACCACTCCGGGGTGACGTGGCGGCCCAGCGGTGCCGGTGTGAAGGCCCGGGCGGTGGCGACGGGGCCTTCCCACCAGGTCACCAGAGGCGGCACGTCGCGGGTTTGCGCCAGGGACCGTACGCGGCCCAGCAGACCACCGGAGGCCGGTTCCTCGGGGATGGCGACTTCACCCTCCACGATCAGGGCCAAGCGCCGGTTGGTGATGAGCAACCAGCACTCGTCGCGGCCGGCGGTGAACAGGTCGGCGAAGCGGACCGCCAGTTGATCGGGGCGCTGGGCGTGGGCCCAGCCCCAGATCGCCGGGTCGTGCGCCCACTCGTCGAGGTGGAAGTGCCCACGGCCCACGGCCGCGGTGGGCAGGGGCCACTCCGGTGCGGATCCGGGCAGCGCGGGCGCGCTGGTGCGGTGGGGGGCGGTGCGGGTGGGGCCGACGGTGCTGCCCACATGTCCCTGCGGGTTGGCCAGCCACACGACCTGCTCGCCGGGGGCGACCCAGTGCCGCTGGGCGATCTCACCGATCTTCGTCCGGTTCCTGGGCACGTCGTTTCCTAGGCGTTGGCGAGGGCGAGCAGCCGTTGCGCGGTTTCCGGGCGGCCCTTGGCCGGCACGTCCACGCCGGAGCCGTCGACCAGGGACACGCGCAGCACGGCCACAGAGCCGGGCACGGAGCCACGGGGCATCCTGCGCTCGGCGAGCGCGACGCCGGTGATGTGCTGTCGGGGCACCTCGGCGGTCGAGGTGACCGCGGCGGTGGGCACTGGTTGGTGTGGCGGATAAGGGCTCTTGCCGGCGAACGCGTCGCGGGCACCGCGGGCGAGGTCGCCGACCCGGTCGAACAACGACTTCTCCGGCTCGGGCTCGACCGGCTCAGGCACGGCCGCCACCCGGGCCAGGCGGCGCGGGGTGAGGACCAGCCAGGCCACGGCGGCCTGCCGGGCGGCTGCGGCGGCCGCCGGCACGAGCGCGTCGGGCGAGGCGCCGAAGACGACGAGGCCGGGCAGTTCCCGGGCGCCGAGATCCTCGGTTGAGGTCGGCGAACGTGCCCGGACCCGACGCGCCGGTCATCGGCCACCGCCCAGGCCGCCGCCGATCTGCGTCAGCGCTTGCGAGATGCCGTCGTCAACACCGCGGTAGACCTCGAAGCTGTCGCGCAACTGCTCGCCGGTCTGCTCCAGGAAGTCCTTGGCGTCGTTCGCCAGCTGCCGGCACTCGTCCAGGCTGGAGAAGTAGCCGCTGCTCAGCCCCACCGCGCCACCGATCGGCCCGAAGCACTGGTCGTCCACCCTGGCCTGTTCCAGCAGTTCGGCGAGCTGCCCGAACCGCGGCCCTGTGGCAGGTGCCGCAAGCTGCCCGAACTGCGGCGGCGTGGCCTGGGGCTGCCCGGCCGGCGGGGGCGCGGACGGCATGATCGGCTCGACGCCGGACGCCGCCATGCCCTGCTTGAACTGCTCCAACCGGTCACCCGGGATCGGGGCCAGCGCCGCGTCGAGCTGCCGGGCGGCATCCTGGGTGGCCGCCCGGATCGCGTCCAGGATCTCCTGCTGCAACGCCACGTGCGAGCGCCCCATCGCAGCCGGCGCAAGCTGCAACCCCAGCACGGCCCCGGACGGCGTCGCGGTCACGGTCACCGCACCGTCCCGGCTGCGCCCGACCCCGCGCAGATCCTTCATCGCCTCCTGGAGCTGACTGGCCTTCGCCGCCTGCTCCTGGAAGTCCGCAGCATGTCCTGCACACGCCTCTGCGGATCGACCACGACAACCCCCCGTTCGGTGGAACACCCGCTTCCGCCCAGGCTCCTGGGACCACGGGGACCTCGCCAGCACGGTAGCGGCACCGGTCCCGTCCGGCGGCGGCAACCGGACAAATCACGGGAGGTCGAAGGGGGCGGGGAAGTGGCCTTCCCAGACCTGACGGGACGCCTGTTCGGGGTAGGGCAGGGTCTTCGACTCGGTGTCCAGGACGCGGGTGAGGCGCTCGCCGGGCCGGTGGGCGGACCAGCCGGCGTCGCCGGTGGTGACGAAGCGGACCCATGCCTCCCGGAGTTCGCGGGAGAGCGCGACGGCCTCGGCAGTGGGCTCCTCGCCGATGAGCTGGGTGCCGACGGGGCTGTCCAGCGTGCCGAACGCCAGGGGCATGTCGAGGCTGTGACAGGCGCCCAGGATGCCGTCGAGGACCGGGGCGACCCAACGCAGTTCGAGCAGGTACGAGGTGCCGCCGGCTGCGGTGTTCGCCTCGGCCAGCTTCTGTGACGGCATGCGGAAGAAGGCGTCGGAGTACACCGTCTCCACCAGCTCCTCCGGGGTCGCCTGCGGGAACGCGGCGCGGTAGGCCCGCGCGCCGTCCGGCTGCGGGGCGTGCGCTTCCAGGGCCACGCGGGCGTCCTCCTCGGTGAAGGTGCCGTACCGCCCGCTCACGACGCTGAAGTACCGGAATTCGTCCCGGGTGTGGCCGACGAGCAGTTCGGTCCCGCTCGCGCGCGCGCCGGTCAGCGCGGGCCAAGGCGTTTCCGGGAGGACCTCGCCGTCGACTACGGGGCACAGCGCGGTGCCGGCCTCCGTGAGGCGTCCCCAGCTCTCCCGGTGCGCGTGGAGACCGGCGTTGAAGGAGGTGAGCTCGGCGGCCAGGCGCCACGGGTCGATGTCGCGCAGGGCCTCGGCGGTGGGGGCCGCCGCGCCGAGCCGGTCCGCGAACGCGGCGGTGGCCTGCCGTGCCAGCGCGGGGGTGCTGTACAGCCCCGGCACCGAGTGTGCGATGGCCCGCCGGAACAGGCCGCGCGCGGACTTCATCGTCAGCAGGGCGGCGACCGAGCCCGCCCCGGCGGACACCCCGCCCACGGTGACCCGGCCGGGGTCGCCCCCGAAGGCGGCGATGTTGCGCTGCACCCACTCCAGCGCCGCGATCTGGTCGAGGAACCCGCGGTTGGGCGGCGCGTCGTCGAGGAACGCGAACCCCTCCGCGCCCACGCGGCAGTTGGCGGTCACCACGACGACCCCCGCCTCGGCCAGCGCTGCCGGGTCGAACATCGGGTCGCTCGACGCCGCCGAGAGGTAGCCGCCCACGGGGATCCACACCAGCACCGGCAGCCCCGCCGCGCCGGGGTCCGGGGTGCTGACGTTGAGCGTCAGCCAGTCGGGGCCCCGCGGGGACACGTCGACCGGCAGGGACAGCGGCACCGCGGGGCCGAACTCGACCGCCTGCCTCGTCCCCTCCCAGCGGTGCGGCGGCGCGGGCGCGGCGAAGCGGAGCGCTCCGACCGGGGGCTGGGCGTAGGGGATGCCGCGGAACACCGCGTGCCCCTGCCGCCGGCGCCCCTGCACCACGCCTTCCGTGGTCCGCACCTTCGGCTGCTCGGACATGGCGATTCCTTCCCTCGAGTGGATCCCAGGGTTATGGGTCAGGTGTATTATGTCAACTGTATTGGAACAGTCACGGGCACGGAAGAGGGGCCGGCGATGCCGAAGCAGGTGGATCACCGCGGACGCCGCGAAGCGATCGCCCGCGCACTGTGGCGGGTGGTGGAGCAGCGCGGCGTCACGCAGCTGACGATGCGCGTGGTGGCGCAGGAGGCGGGCATGTCACTCGGGCAGCTGCAGCACTACTTCGCCTCCCGGACCGCCATGCTCTCCTTCGCCATGGATTTCGCGTCCGAGCAGACCTCGGCGCGCGTGCACCAGGGGCTCGAAAAGCTCGGTGACCGCCCGCACCCCCGTGACGTGCTGCGACTGACGCTCGCGGAAATGCTCCCCCTGCACGCCGACGCCCGCGCGACCAGCCGGATGAGCGCCGCCTACGTCCTGGAGGCGCTGCACGACGAGGCCGTGCGCGAGCAGGCGCGCCGCGGCCTCGTCCAAGGGCGGGCCCTCGTCGAGCAGCTGATCCGCCGGGCGATCGCCGACGGGCACATCGATTCCGCCCGCGACCCGGCGACCGAGACCAACCTGCTCCTCGCCCTCACCGGCTTCACCCCCCTGATCGAACTCGACGTGATCGACCCCCAGGACGCGCTCGCCGCGATCGACGTGCACCTGGACCGGCTGTTCAGGAGCACGTGACCTGCCCCCGGGCACGCTCGAAAGCCGTCTCCGACACGATCCCCTCCGATCACGGGACGAGCGGAATTGACGTGCCGCGCCGTCGCATTTAGAGTGAACTTCTGTTCATTCAATACTCCGGCGGAGGACGCGGTTGCCGAGGACCGAGGCGCAGTACGAGGCCATGCGGGCCGACACCCGGCGCCGGATCGAGATCGCGGCGGTGAGGCTCTTCGCGCGGCAGGGCTTCGCGGCCACGAGCGTGCGGGACATCGCGCGCGAGGCGGGGATCAGCACGGGGTTGATGTACCGGCACCACCAGACCAAGCAAGACCTGTTCGGCGACCTGGTCGCCCAGGCGGCGGACGGCCTCGGCGCCCTCGCCCGGCGGTTTCGGGGCGACGTGCCCCCGGCCGCGCTGATCCGGGAGTTCACACGGGAGTTCGTGCACGACGTCCTGGCCGGCGACGGGTTCGTCGAGTTCTTCCTGATCATGAACCAGTCGTTCACCATGGCGGAACCGCCGGCGCAGGTGCGCGCGCTCAGAGCACGGCACGTCACGATGATGCGCAGCGCTGTCGAGCTGATCGGGAGAGGGCAACGACTCGGCCAGTTCGAACAGGGGGACGCCGCGGAACTGGCGAGCTGTTACTTCGCCGCGCTCGGCGGGCTGGCGATGATGAGTTTCACGCTCGGGGATCGGTTCGTGGCGCCCAACCCCGCGATGCTGACGAACTTCTTGATCAAGGAGGGTACCGGTGCTGGAGATCCGACGGGCCGATGAGCTCGGCGAGAGCGCGCGGGCCGGGATCTGCGCGGTCTTCGTCGACGGTTTCGGCGAGTACCTGGACTACTTCGCGAAGGACCGGGCGACGCTGGTGGACGCGTTCGCGCACATGCTGGTCCTCGACCTGTTCCACGTCGCCGTGATCGACGGGCAGCCCGCGGGCATCGCCGCCTGCACGGACGGGCAGCAGTTGCCGCTCCGGCACGATCGGGCGGTACTGCGGCAGCGGCTGGGCTTCGTCAAGGGGACGATCGCCGACTTCGTGTTCCGGCGCGAGTTCCAGAAGCCGTGGGCGACGACGACGGACGGGGTGGCGTCCGTCGAGTTCGTCGCGACCGCAGCGCAACACCGGGGCAGAGGCGTCGCGACCGCCTTGTTGAACCACCTGCTCGCGCTGCCGCAGTACCACGAGTACGTGCTGGAGGACGTCGCCGACACGAACGCGCCCGCGCTCGCCGTCTACGAAAAGCTCGGATTCCGCGAGTTCAGGCGGGAGAAGGTGCGACACACCAGGCGGACCGGCATCAACTACTACGTGTCGCTGAAGCTCGTTCAGGAGTAGGTCGGCGCGCCAGGACCATGTCACCACCTCCTCGGCAGTCAACTGGTGAACAAGCACCCCGGCATCCTCAACCACACCGCTGCACTCGCCACCACTGCCTCGGACACCCGGTCCGAGACCTGCCCATCGCCGACCGCCCGGACAGCGCCCTCCCCAGGGGGAGCGTGACCTCTACCAATCGAACAAAACCGGAATGGCAACACGACCCACCGCCGGAGCGGCGACCGCGGTCCGACCACTATGTACCGAAAGGCTCAATTCACAGCCACCTTCGACATCTCGACTTGAACATTCGCCGCTGGGCTGGAGCTCCGAGCACCGTCCGTGCGCAATCAGGTCGACCTCCGGGATGGGCGTCGCTAGCCTGTGGCACGTGCCCACCTCTGAGGAGATCACTCGGCACCACGACCCCGATCCGTCCGAGAACCCCTGGGTCGTCGGGCCACCCGCACCCGAGACGATCACGGTCGTCCCGTACAGCGCGGAGTGGCCGCACCGCTACCAGGCCCTGTCGGCAGAGATCCGCGCGGCACTCGGCGACGCGGTCTTGAGCGTCGAGCACGTCGGATCGACATCCGTCGCGGGGTTGGCCGCCAAAGACGTCATCGACATCGACATCGCGGTCGCCGATCCCCGGGACGAGGGTGCGTACGTCCCCGCGCTCGGGCGCCTCGGCTATGCCCTCGTGGTCCGAGAGCCTTCGTTCCACGAGCATCGGTGCCTGCAACTCGCCGAACCCCGCGTCAACCTGCACGTGTTCGGGCCGGATTGCCCGGAGGCCATCAGGCACCGCATGTTCCGCGACTGGCTGCGTGCGCATCCCGAGGACCGCGCGCTCTACGAGGAAGCGAAACGAGCGGCGATTCCCGGTAGTGGGCACGTCATGGACTACAACATGCGCAAGCAGGAAGTGATCCGCGAGATCTACGACCGGCTCTTCCGCGCGGCAGGAATGCTGTAGAGGCCCGAACAAAAGCAGCACCCCGCGACTACGCGGTCTGTCAACCGCGGACGCCCGGTCGTCGACGTCGGTCGGGGGTGCGCAGGCGTCAGTCCGTCCACGTCGAATCGCGTCGGCGCCACGTCACCCGACTCCGCGTCCCGGCTCAGCGCGTGTTCGTGATCAGCAGCACGACGTCCAGGACGGCGATCAGGAGGGTCAGCCGGAACGCCAAGGGGCTGCGCGGTGCGCGGATCGCGGCCGCGGTGGTGGCGGCGGCCAGCGCGATCCCGAGCGCCGGCACGGCCAGCGCGAACCCCGTCGACGTGCCCGCGGGGGCGAGGCCGAGCACGACCGACGCGGCGGCCAGCGCCAGGGCCATGACGATCACGCCGGCACGGGGGCCGAGCCGGTGGGGAAGCCCGCGCACCCCGGTCGCCGCGTCCGCCCGCAAGTCGGGTAGGACGTTGGCGAAGTGGGCGCCGAACCCGAGCAGCGCGCCGACGACCGGCACCCACCACGGCGGCCACTGCTGCCCGGGCAGCGCGGCGTAGGGCGCGACGGGCAGGGCGCCGAAGGCGAGCAGGTAGGCCGCGCCGGACCAGATCGTGGACTTGAGCCCGAGGTTGTACGCCCAACCGGCCGCGACCACGACCAGCAGGGCCGCCGCGGCGGCCGGCCCGAGCAGCGCGGACAACACGGCCGTCACCGCCAGGGCGGTCGTCGCGGCGGCGGCGATCACCGCCCGCGGCACGGTCCCGGCGGCGACCGGCTTGTCCGTTCGCCCGACGGCGCGGTCCCGCGCGGCGTCGATCCAGTCGTTGGACCAACCGATCGACAGCTGGCCGGTGAACACCGCGGCGCCGAGCAGCGCGACCCGCCCCGCGGGGAGCCCCGTGCCGGCGGCCAGCGCCACGGCCACCGCGGTCACCGCCAGCCCCGGCACGGGGTGGCAGGCGCCCGCGAGGCCCCGCGACAACTCCAGCCTGGTCCGCGTTGCGCCCGGTACTGCCGTCGAGCCGGTCATCTGCCGAGTGTAGGCACAAGCCGTACCGTGGCACCGGTGACGACGATCCCGGCGGTCCGCGGTGTCCTGGCGCCGCACCGATACCCGCAGGAGCAGCTGACCGAGTGGTTCGGTCGGCTGTGCCTGCCCGACCGGACCGCGCGAGCCGTGGCGAGCCGGCTCCACACCAGTGCCCGGGTCGAGTCCCGCCACCTGGCGTTACCGCTGGAGCGCTACACCGAGCTGGACGGCTTCACGGCGGCGAACGACGCGTTCGTCCCGGTCGCGGTGGACCTCGGCTGCGAGGCCGCGCTCGCCGCCCTCGCCGACGCGGGCCTCGCGCCCTCCGACGTGGACCTGGTGGTGTCCACGACCGTGACCGGCATGGCGGTGCCCTCCCTCGACGCGCGCATCGCGTCGCGGATCGGCCTGCGCCCGGACGTCAAGCGGCTGCCCGTCTTCGGGCTGGGCTGCGTGGCCGGCGCGGCGGGGATCGCGCGGCTGCACGACTTCCTGCGCGGCTGGCCGGACTCGGTGGCGATGCTGGTGTCGGTCGAGCTGTGCTCGCTCACCCTCCAGCGCGAGGACGCCAGCACCGCCAACATGGTCGCGTCCGGGCTGTTCGGCGACGGCGCCGCCGCGGTGGTCGCGGTGGGTGAGCGGCACCCGGCCGCGACGGCGGGACCGCGCGTGGTCGACTCGGTCAGCCACCTGTACGAGAACTCCGAACGCGCGATGGGCTGGGACATCGGCAGCACCGGGCTGAAGGTGGTGCTCGGCGCGGAGGTCCCCGAACTCGTGCGCGCGCACCTCGCGGAGGACGTCGAGCGGCTGCTGTCGCCGCACGGTTTGGAAGTCGGCGACGTCGCGCGCTGGATCTGCCACCCCGGCGGGCCGAAGGTGATCGAGGCGATCCAGTCGGTGCTGGGCCTGGACGAGGACGACCTGGCGATGACGTGGAACTCGCTGCGGCGGATCGGCAACCTGTCGTCGGCCTCGGTGCTGCACGTGTTCGCCGACACGCTGGCCGACCGGGCGGCGGCCAGCGGTGATTGGGGCGTGGTCATGGCGATGGGCCCGGGGTTCTGCGCCGAGCTGGTGCTGCTGCGGTGGTGAGCCAGGTGTGGTACTCGGTCCTGGTCGGGCTGGTCGCCGTCGAGCGGCTGGCCGAGCTGGTCGTGGCGAAGCGCAACCTGGCGTGGAGCCTGGCCCGGGGAGGGCGGGAGACCGGGTTCGGGCACTACCCGTTCATGGTGGTGCTGCACACCGGGCTCCTCGCCGGGTGCCTGGTCGAGGTGTGGGCCGCCGACCGGCCCTTCGCGCCCGCGCTCGGCTGGCCGATGCTGGCGCTGGTGGTGGCCTCGCAGGCGCTGCGGTGGTGGTGCATCCGCGTCCTCGGCCGGCAGTGGAACACCCGCGTCGTGGTCGTCCCCGGGCTGCCCCGCGTCACCGGCGGGCCGTACCGCCTGGTCCCGCACCCCAACTACGTCGCCGTCGTCGTCGAGGGCTTCGCCCTGCCGCTGGTGCACGGCGCGTGGCTGACGGCCGTCGCGTTCACCGCCCTGAACGCCGGGCTGCTGGCGGTGCGCATCCGCGCGGAGGACCGGGCGCTGGAGTCGGCCGGTGCCTGAACGCCTGCACGACGTGCTCGTCGTCGGAGGAGGTCCGGCCGGGCTCGCGGTGGCGCTGGGCTGCGCGCGTGCGGGCATGGACGTGGTGGTGTGCGAGAAGCGCGCCGGGGCCATCGACAAGGCGTGCGGCGAGGGCCTGATGCCCGGCGCCGTGCGCGCCCTGGCCGCGCTCGGCGTCGACCCGCCGGGGTACCCCATCGAGGGCATCACCTACCGGCAGGGCCCGCTGACCGCGCACGCCGCGTTCCGCACGGGGCCCGGCAGGGGGGTGCGGCGCACCGTGCTGCACGACGCGCTGCTCGGCGAGGTGCTCCGGCACGGCGTGCCGGTCCTGCCGATCGCGGTCGCGGACCTCTCGCAGCACGACGACCACGTGCGGGCCGGCGGCCTGCGGGCGCGCTACCTGGTCGCCGCCGACGGGCTGCACTCCGCGGTCCGCGGCCTCGTCGGCTTGGCCGGGGGCGGCGCGGGCACGCCCCGCTGGGGGCTGCGCCGCCACTACGCCCTCGCGCCGACCACCACCGCGGTCGAGGTGACGTGGGCGGCGCGGTCGGAGGCTTACGTGACGCCGGTCGGGCCGGGCACGCTCGGCGTCGCGATCCTCTCGTCGGCGCGCGGCGGGTTCGCCGAGCAGCTCGCCGCCTTCCCCGACCTCGCGGCCCGGGTCTGCGGGGCGGAGCCGGTCTCCCCGGTCCGGGGCGCGGGCCCGCTGCGGCAGCGGGCGTCGGGCCGGGTCGCGGGGCGGGTCCTGCTCGTCGGGGACGCGGCGGGCTACGTCGACGCCCTCACCGGGGAGGGGCTCGCGCTGTCCCTGACCACCGCGGCCGAACTCGTCCGCTGCCTGCGCGCGGGCCGCCCCGCCGACTACGACCGCGCCTGGAAGCGGACGTCGCGGCGGTCGCGCTGGCTGACCGAGGCCCTGCTGTGGGCGCGCGGGCGCCCCGCGCTCGCCCGTCGGATCGTGCCGGCCGGCGCCCTGGCGCCGGGGTTGTTCGCCGCCGTCGTCGACCAGCTCGCGCGCTGATGAGCGGGGTCGACTGGGACGTGGTGGTCGTCGGGGCCGGGCCCGCCGGGTCGACGGCGGCGATCGCCGCGCTGCGCGCCGACCCGTCCGCGCGCGTGCTCGTGCTGGACGCCGCCGACTTCCCGCGGGACAAGGTGTGCGGTGACGGCGTCGCGCCGCACGCCCTGGACGTGCTCGCCGGCCTCGGCGTGGACGTCGCGGGGCTCGCGGCCGGCACCGGGCCGGTCACCGCGCTGCGCCTGGTGTCGCCCAACGGCGTGCAGGCCAGGCGGGGCTTCGCGCGGCCGGCCTCCGTCATCCCCCGCGTGCTGTTCGACGCGAGGCTCGTGCGGGCCGCCCAGGACGCCGGCGCGGTGCTCCGGCGGCACCGCGTCCGCACGCTGGTCCAGCAGGACCGGGCGGTGCTCGTCGACGGCGCGATCCGCGCCCGGACCGTCATCGGCGGGGACGGCGCGGAGTCCGTGGTGCGGCGGCGGTGCGGCGCGGGGAGTGCGCGGGCCGGCACCGTCGCGATCGCGCTGCGCGGCTACACCGGCGCCGACCCGTGGCCGGGCGACGAGCAGCGGCTCGTCATGACCACCGCCCACTGGCCCGCCTACGCCTGGGTGTTCCCGGTCGGCGACGGCACCGCGAACGTCGGCTACGGCCAACTCGTCCGCACCCCGCCGCCCACCCGCGCGGAGCTGACCGCGCGGCTGCACGACCTGCTCCCCGACCTGCCGCCGGTGCCGCTGCGCGGGCACCGGCTGCCGCTGTCACCCGGGCGACCCGGCGTCGCGCACGGCCGGGTGCTGCTGGCGGGCGACGCCGCGTCGCTGATCAACCCGCTGACCGGCGAGGGCATCTACTACGCGGTCCTCTCCGGCGCCCTGGCCGGCGCCGCCGCCGTGACGCCGGACCCGGCGGGCTCCTACCGCCGGTCCCTGCGGCACCGGCTGGGCAGGCACCTGCGGCACACCGACGTGCTCGCCCGGCTCACCCGCGGGCCGCGGCTGGTCGACCTGGCCACGGCCGCGGCCCGCGACGACCGGCGCGCCTTCGACCGCCTCGTCGAGATCGGCCTCGGCGCGGGCACGCTCGACCTCCCGCTGGCCGCGGCGGTGCTCACCGCCTCCGTGCGGCGCGAGAACGCGCCGTGACCCGGGCGCGGGGTTCTCCCGATCCGGGGCACCCGGTGTCGGCCGGGATCGAACGGGTATGCCACTCCCATGTTCCCCAAACGACCGGTCGAAGGTCGAGTCGTGCTGGTGACGGGCGGTTCCGCGGGCATCGGGCGCTCGGTCGCGGCCCGTCTCGCGGCCTCCGGCGCGACCGTCGTGACGTGCGCCCGCGACGGGACGCGGTTGCGGGCGCAGGCCCGCGACCTCCCCGGGAACGTCGACCCCGTCGCCTGCGACCTCACCGACCACCGACAGCGCCGTGAGCTGGTCGACCGCGTCGTCGAGCGCCACGGCCGGCTCGACGCGCTCGTCAACAACGCCGGCCAGGGCCGGGTCGGGATGCTCACCGACCTGGACGCGGACGCCGTCGACGAGGTGATGGCGCTCAACGTCGTCGCGGTCACCGACCTCACCCGGCTGGCACTGCCGCACCTCGCGGCGCGGCGCGGCGACGTGGTGATGATCGCCTCCGTCGCCGGGTGGGTGCCGATCCCGCCCCTGTCGCTGTACTCGGCCACCAAGGCGGCGGTCGACGGGCTCGTCCACGCCCTGCGGCGCGAATCACCGCCCGGCCTGCGCGTGCACAGCGTCAACCCCGGCCCGGTGCGCACGGAGTGGCTGCTGCGCGCGGCGGGTCTCCGGCCGAGCGACGACGAGGGCCGACGCGGGCACACGTTCGGCGTCCGACCGGAACGCGTCGCCGACGAGGTGCACCGGTGCCTCACCGGACGCCGGCACCGCACCGTCACCGTGCCGCGCTGGCTCGGTCCCGCGCGGTTGGCCGGCGCGCCGCCGCTGAGCAACGCCCTCGACCTCGTCCTGCCACCGATCGCGCCCCTGGTGGCGCGGTGGGGGCGCCGCTACCAGGACACGCTGGTGCGCCGGGCACGCGACCAAGGGCAACGGGACGATGACCCGGCCGGCCGTGCGACGAGGCCGCCCGGAGGTGCGCCGGCATGACGGCTCGGCCCGGAGGGGCGGATCGCCGCGGGCGACCGAGGAGCACTTCGGACACGCTGCCCTCGATGAGCCGGGTCTGACGTCGGGGCGCCGGCCGCGGTGGTCCTGGAGCAGAGTGGTCAGGGATCGCGGCAGGTTCACCCCGGCCACCTGCGGTCGGGCGAAGTTCGCGACAGGGATCAGCCCCGACCAGGCCCTCGCGGAACGCCCCTTTCAGGTGAACGTTACGCCCGGTCGGTGTGGGGCTGCCCCCTTCCGTGAACCCTGCCTGCGAGTCAGCAGCGGTTGGGCGCCGCAAGGAGGCGTGGGAGGACCGCCTGTGCCTCGGCGCCCTGGCGCGGACCACGGGGGTTTCCGACCGCACGCGGCCGGGGCGGTCGAGCGAACCCGCAGTCCGGCTACCCAGGACTGCCTGAACTCCACGGGAGGCGTTTCCCACGTGTTCATGGAGCCTTTTCGCATCAAGGTGGTGGAACCCATCCCGCTGCCGTCCGCCGAGCAGCGGTCCGCCGCCCTGCGCAACGCGGCGTACAACGTCTTCGGCCTCCACTCCGAGGAGGTGACCATCGACCTGCTCACTGATTCGGGGACAGGCGCGATGTCGACTTCCCAGTGGAGCGCCCTGATGAAGGGGGACGAGTCCTACGCGGGGGCCGCCTCGTTCGAGCTCTTCGAGTCGGCCGTGCGCGAGTTGACGGGATTCCCCCACGTCCTGCCGACGCACCAGGGTCGCGGCGCGGAACACGTCCTGTTCAGCCTGCTGCTGGACGAAGGGGCGATCACCGTCAGCAACGGGCACTTCGACACGACCGCCGCCAACGTGAAGCTCGCCGGCGGTGAACCGGTGGACCTGCCGTGCGAGGAGTCGAAGTCGGCGGAAAGCGACTTCCCCTTCAAGGGCAACCTCGGCCTGGCGGCGCTGGAGGAGCTGCTGGCCGGTGACCGGGGCGGCGACGTGGCGGCCGTGATCCTCACCCTCACCGACAACGCCAGTGGTGGCCACCCCGTTTCACCGGCCAACGCCCGCCGCGCGCGGGAGATCTGCGCAGCCCACGGGCTGCCGCTGTTCCTGGACGCGGCCCGCTTCGCGGAGAACGCCTACCTGGTCACCCAGCGCGATCCCGACTACCGCGAGAAGCCCGTTCACGAAGTAGCCCGGGAGTTCTTCGGGATGGCCGACGGAGCCTGGTGCTCGCTGAAGAAGGACGGTTTCGGCAACATCGGCGCTTTTCTCGCCCTCGAGGACGAAGGTCTGGCCGACCGCTGCCGCCAACTGGTCATCGCCACCGAGGGTTTCCCGACTTACGGCGGACTCTCCGGACGCGACCTCGAAGCGCTGGCCGCGGGGATCAAGGAGGCGGTCGACCCCCACCACCTCGCCTACCGGGCCGCCGGCGCCGAGTGGCTGGCCAACGCCTTGGACGAGGTGGGGGTACCGGTCGTGCGGCCGACCGGCTGCCACGCCGTCTACGTGGACGCGGGCCGGTTCCTCCCGCACTTGGAACCGCAGGAGTTGCCCGGCGTGTCCTTGTCCTGCGAGTTGTACCTGGCGGGCGGCATCCGCACGGCGGAGATGGGCACGCTGGCGATGGGCCACCCCGATCCCGACGGTGGACCGGATGCTCCCGCACCGCGCGAACTGCTGCGCTTGGCCTTGCCGCGCCGCGTCTACACGCGAAGCCACCTGGAGTACGTCGTCCGCACGGCAGCCGGAATCGTCGAGCGCGCGGCGGAACTCCCGGCGTACCGCATCACGTCCCAACCCGAGCAGCTCAGGCACTTCTCGGCGAGCCTGGCCCCGATTCCCGGTGGCTGACCGGCGATCCGCTCCGCGGGCGAGGAAGACCACCGGAGCACCCGGTGGACGTGTCCGGTGATCCACGCCGGCGTTCGCGGTGGAAAACCCGGGGCCCGGGACCGGCCGCACCGCACAGCAGGAGGAAGGGTGAACCGCTCCACGCGAGACGACCGCGGTGAACGCCGGGGGGAACCGGCGAAGGACGGCGGGTCGGTCATGGTGACGGCCCGCCGGTTCTGGGACGGGGTGTCCCGCTCCCCCACCGGTCCCGTCGAGGTGCTCGTGCAAGGGCGGACCATCACCGCCGTCGGCAACGGGTTGGCACGGCCGCGCGGCACGTCCGTGATCGATTTGGAGGACCGCACGCTGCTGCCGGGGTTCATCGACTGCCACGTGCACACCGTCGACAGCCCTCCCGAGACGACCATCAGCGGGCAGACCCTCGCAGCGCTGCCGGCCCTGCGTTCCCTGCTCGCCAACGGCTTCACCACGGTTCGGGACCTGGGCTGCGCCGACCGGTCGGTCACCGTCGACTTGCGACAGGCCCAGCGGGACGGGATCGTCCAGGGGCCCGCGATGATCGTCGCGCCGCACATCATCTCCGCCCGCGGCGGCCACGGCGACAAGTCCATCGCGTTCGCCCCCCGGTTCGACGTGGAGGTCGGGACCCTGGCCGACGGGGTCGAGGAGATCCTCCGGGCCGTCCGGAGCGAAGTGCGCCTCGGCGCCGACTGGATCAAGTTCGCGGCGACCGGCGGGTTCAACTTCCCGCAGGACGACCCGGAACGGGTCACCTACACCGCGGAAGAGATGACCGCGCTCGTGGCGGCGGCACGCGACCTGGGGATGCCCAGCGCCGCGCACGCCTTCAACGACGAGGGGGTGCGGCGGTGCGTGCACGCGGGCGTCCGGACGGTGGAGCACGCCGCTCTCGCCGCACCGGACACGCTGGCGTTGATCGCCGGCCGCCGCGACTGCTGGCTGGTGCCGACCCACATGGTCACCGTCGGGCACCTGGCGCACCTCGACGACGACGCGTTCTGGACCGACAAGCCCGCGCACGTCCGGGAAAAGGTCCGGCAACACGAGGACCGGCTGCGGCGGAGCGTTTCCACCCCGATCTCCGACGACATCCGGGTCGCGTTCGGGTCCGACTCCAGCGTCTTCCCGCACGAGGAGAACTGGCGCGAGTTCACCGCGATGGTGTCCACCGGCATGACCCCGCTGCGCGCGTTGCGGGCGGCCACCGTCGAAGCCGCCGCGCTGCTCGCCGTGCCCGACCGCGGCGCGGTGCGACCCGGCCTGCTCGCCGACCTCGTGGCGATGCCGGGCAATCCCTTCGACGACATCGCCGCGACCGGAGAGGTCGACTTCGTCATGCAGCACGGCGCCGTCGTCAGCGGGCCCGGACAGCGAGAAGGCGCGGTCGCACGTGGGCAAGCCTGACGCGACCGCGAAACGTGTTGCGCCCCGATCGGCGCCGGGCGGTTTTTCCGGCGGATCGATCACGTGCCCCTGTGGGGAAACACCTGTTCGAGTGAAGGTCGAATTCGATGCCTCTGATCTTACCGGTGTTTTCGCCCCGCAGCGGAGTGGGTTGACGACGCCCGATCGGGGAACTCGAGTCACATGTTGATGCGCGTTCACGTGAACGTGGGCGCGCGCGAAGACGACGGAGGTCAGGATGGGCGGCACGGTGAACGGGAATCCGCCACCGATCACGGGCGAGGACACCTTCGCCCGTCGAACGGCGACGCGGATCACCGCCGGCGGGGCCGGTGTCCGGTCGTCCGCCCGGACTGCGGGACGGGTCGGCGCCGGAGCCCCCACGCGGACGGGTGAGCGAGGGGCGTCGGCGACACCGCGTTCGGGGCATCGACCGTGCTGCCCGACGGCACCGGCGTGACGATCGGGGTGGAGGAGGAATTCCTCCTGGTCAGCCGTGAATCCCTGCTGCCCGTCGATGGCGCCGCGGCGGTGCTGGCCGGCGTGGCGCCCACCGAGCTGGCCGGTGGGAGCCACGCGTCGCGCGAGCTGTGGGACACCGAGGTCGAGACGAGCACCGGGGTCTGCTCAGACCTCGCGCAGGTGCGGGACCAGCTCGCCCGCAACCGCGCCGCGCTGCGGCGTTCGGCCCGGGCCCACGGCCTGGAGCTGGTCCCGGCGGGACACCCGCTGTTCGGCGCGGAGACCGCACCGCCCAGGCGTGACGGCCACTACAGGTGGATGAGCGACACCTACGCGGGGGCCCTGGCCGACCAGGAGATCTGCGGCTGCCACGTCCACGTCGGCCTCGGCGACCGCGACACCGGCGTCGCCGTGCTCAACCACCTGGCGCCGTGGTTGCCGACCCTGCTGGCGCTCACCGCGAACTCGCCCTTCCGCCGGGGACGGGACACCGGGTTCCACAGCTGGCGGATGATGGTCCTGACCCGCGTGCCCGCCTCCGGCATCCCCCCGTGGTTCGGCTCGGCCGCCGAGTACGACGCCGACCTGGCCCGCCTTCGGGAATGCGGTCTGCTGCCCCCCGACCACGGTGGCTCGCGCCTGGCGCGCCTGTCCAACCACCTGCCCACCATCGAGGTCCGCGTCGCCGACACCGTTGCCACGACCGATGAAGCGGTGCTCTACGCCGCCTTGGTCCGCGCCCTCGTGCGCACCGCGCTGGGCGAGTTGGACGCCGGTCGGGAAGGCCGCCGATCCAGCGACACCGTGCTCGGCGACGCGCTGTGGGCAGCCGCTCGGCACGGCCTCGACGGCTCTGCCGTCGACCCGTGGAGCGGCACGCGCGCATCACCGCACGCGATGGCGTCGCGCCTCTACCGGCACACCGAGGACGCCTTGACCGCGACCGGCGACCTCGACGAGGTGCGCACGCTGCTCCGCACGCTGCTCACCCGCGGCAACGGGGCCATGCGGCAGCGCCTCGCCGCCGCGCGGCACGGCGTGCCGGGTGCGCTCGACATGCTCACCCGGGACACGGGGGCGGAACACCTGCACCGCTCGGAAAGTCATCGTCTCCGGTAGTCCTCCGGCTCGACCACCACGACGTGGTCCCGGTGCCACCCGGTGGTGTCGATCACCTGGAACGTCCGGCACGGCCTCACCGGCCAGAGCCACCGCTCGACGCCAGGTGCGGAATGTGGACATGAGGGCTCTCCTTGCGTCCGGGGAGCCGGCACCGTTGTTCACATGTCGGTACCGGCCGACAAGAGATCCGGCGACGTGGTGCAGGAGTGGCTCGGGAACGCCCGCTGGGCACCGGTCGGGCCACCGGGAGTTCCCCCTCTGCCGACACTCGCCGCCGGAAACCGCGGTCACTGCGGGGCGACGTCGGCGCAGTCGACCCTCTTGTCCGGCAGCCGGCCGATGGTCAGGAACGTCACCGTCGCCTCGTCCACGCACGTGGAGCCCTGGTTGTAGACGTAGTGGCCGCCGTTGTCCGCGCCGACGAAAGCCGCCCGCTCGCCGAGGACCCCGTACAGCCCGAGGCCGTCCTCCCACGGCGTGGCGTTGTCCCTGCGGTTCTGCAGGACCAGCGTGTTGCGCGGCCCCTTGTCGGTCACGCGGGCGGGCTCTTCGATCGGCTCCGGCCAGAACGCGCACGCCCAGATGTTGGCGGGCATCCCCGCGGTGAGCGGCCAGGCCGCGCGGTCCTCGGCGGTGCGGCGGGCGTACTGCTCGACGTCGTCGGGCCACTGCGCGTCACCACAGGTCAGTGCCAGGAACATGGTGGCCTGGTTGTCGGCCGGCACGCCCGGGGTCGGCGGCGGCGCGGTGAACACCTGCCGCAGCACCTGGCCGTCCGCCTCGGTGAGCGTGCCGTCGGCCAGCGCGACGGCGGCCTTCCAGAACTGCGCGAGCACCGGGAGGGTCTCGTTGTGCAGCAGGAGGCTGTAGGTGACGGTGCGCAGCACCGAACCCGTCAGGGCCTGTGAGGCGCCGGGGACGGGCGCGGGGGTGCGGTCGAGGCGGTCGGCGAGGGCGAGGTACTTGCGGGTCACCTCGTCGGCGGTGCCGCCCAGCCCGAGCGTGGCGTGCTGCGCCGCGGCGACCTTCGCCGCGTCGGGGAAGCGTTCCGACATGGCCTTGCCCCAGTTGTCCGTCGCGTCGGCCTGCCGGCGGACCCGGGTATTGGAAGGCGGGAAGTTCCTCGGCGTCTTCCGTAGGCGTCTTGCGGGCAGCCCGTCTGGTGCTAGCGGCGTTGACCCTCTGTGCCCGATCCGCACCCGTTAGGGAATCTGTCCTACACGCATAGCCCCTTCGGGTGTGCCTTAGCCGTGCTTATGGTCTAACCGGCATCGGCGCAAGGCCGGTGGCCGTGTTGGAGGGAAGGTCGTAACGGGATGACCGGGACGTTTTCGAGCGTGAAGAGCGAGCAGGACCGGATGGCGTATACCCGCGCGCTGCTGTCCGGTACCGGTACGGGCGCCCTCGCCCAGAGCCGGGGCCTGCGGCGGTTGCGGGGCAACCGGGAGGGCAACGTGCTGCTGGGCGCGCTGTTGCACGCCGGGGCCCGCTTGGACGCCGGTCTGACCCTGACCGACCTGGAGCAGCGGGTGGTCGACGCGGTGGCGAAGTACGTGCCCCCTGCGGAGCTGCGTGCGTTTGGTCGCGCCTACGTCGAGGCCCGCGCCGCCGGTCCGATCGCCATGCTGCCCGAGTCGGTCACCCGCAGGCCGGTGGAGACCGGCTACACGATCGCGGAGTTCAAGGACGACCTGCCCGCCATCGCCCGGCAGGTGGTCGCCCAGCCCAATGTCCAGATCATCGACGTCAGCAAGCACGCCGACACCGACACCTTCGACACCGAGCAGTTCACCGCGGCGATGGCCGAGCACGGCCGGGGCATCACCATCCTCACCGGCCCCCCGGCGCCCGTGGACACCCAGGGCCTGCTCAACGTGCGGCTGCGGATGCTCAAGTTCCAGTGCGTGCGCGAGTCCGGGGAGGTGGGCAGGGACGAGATCTTCTGGGGAGTGAGTGCCGGCAGCGACACCACCGCGAAGAAGTCCTTCAAGACCCGGGAGTACGGAGCCACGTCGAGCGGAGACTGGCACACCTTCGACTACGACTACAACGCCGGCCAGACCTACGCGTTCGTCAGCACCGTCGACCAGCACCTGACCACCGAGTTCCAGTGCTGGGAGGCCGACGACAGCAGCGGCGGCTTCTACAACGACCTGCGCTCGGCGCTGGCCGACTTCGCCGAAGCCGCCGCCGACGTGTCCACCGACATCACCGCGTCCGCCGACGACGCCGAACGCAAGGCCGCCGGCTGGTCCGCCTGGCTCGCCCTCGGCGCCGGCCTGATCAACGCGATCCTGGGATGGATCACCAACGACGACGACCTGGTGTGCGAGCGGTCCATCGGCTACGACCGCGCCGCCCTGCTCGCACTGCGCAACCGGCCCGGCAGGGAGGGCTACTACAACTTCGACGGCGGCGGAGGCGGCCACCACAGGCTCTACCTGGCCACTAACGAGTTCTGAGCCTCACGCCGGCACGCACACCGCCCGGTGGGCACCACCGTGACGGCCCTTGCCGGCGACGAGGTCGAATTCTCCTGGCGGTTCGGCGGATGTTCTCCTGTCAGCTCCCGGCCATCTCGGCGATGAGCGCTGACGGCATCCGCCGGCCACCGCCTGGGCGCTCGGTCAGTGCGGTTGGGCCCCGCCTCACGGCCCGTGTCGTTTCCGGCCGCCTCCGACGACGAGCGAGGCGGACATCGACACGCCGGGCTTGACGGGGAAGACGACGAGCGCCGCGTCGGGTTCCGGCGTCGACCGCGCCCGCCTCGTAGCCGGGCGGCCCGGTTCCAGGACGCCGAATCGTATGGACCATGCCTGGGCGGCGCGGGCGGCTTCGATGTGGGCGCGGCGGTCGGGCGCCACCCGATCGCGGGATTCGGGTTCGACCGCAGCGCGCCGTCCGGGGCGTTCCGCTAGCTTCCGCAGGTCAGTCCGATTGTTGTTGATGTTCAAAGGAGTCACGTGGGTAACGGGTTTCCGACTGCCGAGTTCTTCCGCATCGTCAACCAGGACACCGGGCTGTGCCTGGCCGCCGTGCACGGGGGCACCACCTACGGTGCTCAGGAGGCGCGCGACCGGTGGACCGGTGAGACGGGCTACATCGCCTACAGCCACACCAACGACCAGGTCCTGGCCGTGCACAAGCCCAAGGGCGACCGGGGCGAGTTCTGGTTCATCAACGACGTGAAGAACACCTACGGCGACGACGAATGGCACCTGGTCAACGTCAACAAGGACATCCGCAGCGCGTTCACCCTCCACGTCGGTCCCCTGGGCGGTTCCTCGGAGCCGGTCGGACTGGGCCTGTTGGGCTGGGGCGTGCAGGGCCAGTCCCAGTGGAAGGCCGACGGGGGGATGTTCTGGCCGACTTCGCGCAAGGACAGGGTCGTCACCCTCCTGTCCGACGGTCGGGGCGACCACCGGGCCGTCGTGGCCGAGCACGGCACAGGCCACCAGCAGTGGCGCTTCGACAAGGCCGAACTGCCCGGCGAATCCGTGCCCACCAGGAGGAGGGGCATCTACGAACCCGGAGACGGCGGCGACCCGAGCAAGTGGAGCGACGTCCGCTAGTGCGTTGACCACATAGGTTCGCCGGGTTGGTCAGGCTGCTCCTGGTCGGCCCCGGCGTTGGTGGCGTTCGCTGCGGATGCGGGCTCGTTCGCGGCGTTGGGCGTCGAGGACGTCGGGGTGGCGGGCGTTGGCGTTGCGCCGGCGCAGATGCTGCTGGAGTCGTCTGGCCAGGACGGTGTGGTTGGGGTGGTTGGAGTTGGTGATGACGAAGGTGCGCAGTGGTCCGAACTGCGGCTCGATGGGGTTGGCCCAGGAGGCGTAGGTCGGGGTCGGGCAGATCTCGACGTTGTTGTCGGCGGCCCATGTGAGGATCTTGGGGGTCTTGTCGGCCGACAGGTTGTCCATGATCACGTGGATCGGTGCGCCGTCCGGTCTGGCCGTCCTGATCGACTTGAGGGCGGCCAGGCTGTGGTCGCCGCCTTTGCGGCGGCGGGTGACGCCCCAAAGCCGGTCGTCGCCGACGGAGTAGCAGCCGTGGAAGTAGCGGATGCCGTGCGTGCGTCGGTAGGTCGCCGGCAACCGACGGGGTCGGGAACGAGGCGTCCAGCCGGAGCCGTGGTGCGGTCGGATCGACAGCGGCCCGAACTGGTCGAAGGCGAAACACCGCTGCGGGAACCTGGTCAGGACCTCGTCGATGCGGTCGAGCTTGGCGTCGAAGGCGGGATCGTTGGAGGTCTTCCAGGTCCGGGTGCGTTGGAAGCTGATCCCGTGTCGGTGCGGGATCTGCCGGAGTCGTTCCCGGCCGATCCGGACCCGCCGGGTCGGGTTGCGGTGCAGGTGGGCGGCGGGTTTGCGCAGGCTCCACCGGGTGAAGGGCAGGCCCGCCCTCGCGGGGCGGGTCTTGGCCGTCGCCACTCGGCACCCCCATCTAAGAGCCGGTCTCACGTGGCTGTAGCGGTGCTGTCATGATGTGTGCCGTGGTTGATCGGTTGGCTTCGCGGTTGGCGCCTGATGAGCTGTGGGCGTTGGTGCAGCCGTTGATTCCGAAGTTCACGCCGCGTCCACAGGGTGGCGGAACGGCCCCGGTGGACGACCGGGCGGTGTTCACCGCGATCGTGTTCGTGCTGACCAGC
>Ga0196958_10000022_pt1 | contig 89505 bp, 88 predicted proteins | sample S1v_10metaG_FD_148654 | JGI IMG/M metagenome (GOLD analysis project Ga0196958, IMG submission 148654) | Soil microbial communities from Anza Borrego desert, Southern California, United States - S1+v_10 | ecosystem: Environmental > Terrestrial > Soil > Desert | place: USA: California | collected... | reverse complement strand
GCCCGCGTCGACGTCCGTGGCCAGGTGGGTGCGGCTCGGGTGCTCCCGGGGTCCGTCCGCCTGGCTCCGCCGGTCCGGTTGGCCTTCCCGCGCAGGGGAACCCGAAGCTCGGGACGGTCGTTGGAGGAGCCATGAAGAAGGTCACCGCAGCGCTGTTCGGCGTGGCGGCGGGAGCGGTCGCGTGGGCGTTGCGCGATGTGCCCGCCGCGTTGGGCGGCACGCCCGGAGGGGAGCGCGTGCGGCGTTCCCCGCAGTTCCGCGACGGCCGGTTCCACAACGCCGTCCCCACCCGCACGATGCCGTCCGCCGAAGCGGGTGGCACCGCGCGGGAGCTGCTCTTCGGTGGCCGGCAGCGGCACCCGGTGGGCGCGGTGCCGCTGGTGCCGCCGGCCCCGGACGGGGCGGCCGAGGGCCTGCACATCACGTGGTACGGCCACGCGTCCACCCTGGTCGAGATCGACGGCGCCCGCGTCCTGGTCGACCCGGTGTGGAGCGACCGGTGCTCGCCGTCCCGGTTGCTCGGCCCGAAGCGGCTCCACCCGGTGCCGCACGAGCTGAGCGAGGTCGGCCACGTGGACGCGGTGGTCATCTCCCACGACCACTACGACCACCTGGACGTGCCGACGGTGCGCGCGCTGACGCGGTCGGGCGATGCGGTGTTCGTCGTGCCGCTGGGCATCGGGGCGCACCTGCGGCGCTGGAAGGTGCCCGAGGACCGGATCGTGGAGCTGGACTGGGACGAGTCGCACGAGGTGGCCGGGGTGCGGTTGGTCGCGCTGCCCGCGCAGCACTTCTCCGGGCGCGCGTTCCAGCGGGACAACACGCTGTGGGCCTCGTGGGCGATCGTGGGCCCGGAGCACCGCGTCTACTACAGCGGTGACACCGGGTACTTCGACGGGTACGAGCGCATCGGGGCGGAGCACGGCCCGTTCGACGCGTCGCTGATCCAGATCGGCGCGTACGGCTCGGGCTGGCCGGACATCCACATGACGCCGGAGGAAGGCGTCGCCGCGCACCGCGACGTGCGGGGCGGCCTGCTGATCCCGGTGCACTGGGCGACGTTCACCCTGGCGCTGCACGACTGGGCCGAACCGGTCGACCGGGTGTGGCGGGAGGCGAAGGCGTGGGAGGTCCCGCTCGCCGTGCCGCGGCCGGGCGAGCGGATCGACGTGGGCGATCCCCCTCCGGTCGACGGCTGGTGGCAGACGCTCTCCTGAGGACGGCGGCGGTGCCGGGCGGCGGCACGGGCACCGGCCGTGCGATCGCCGGGGAGCTGTGGCGGGGCTCGACGCCGTGATCACGGGCCGGCGGGCCGGGGTGCCGGCGGAGCAGGTCGGCGCGCGGGCGGTGGCCTTCGATGCGGCGTCGCCCTTGGCGGTGGCCTTTGACGTGGTGTCGTCCTCGACGGTGGCCTTCGACGTGGTGTCGCCCTCGACGGTGGACGTGGTGTCGGTCGACCTGCCATCCACAGTGGACGTGTCGGTCGACAACGCCCGCGGTGCGGTCGGCGGCGTCGGCCTGCGCTCCGGGTGGTCGGCGAACCACGAGGTCAACGTGCCGGCGGCTGTCCTGGTCGCAGCCGCCCTGCCACCGCGCCCGGCCGACCGGGCGCGGGTCGTGACGATCGGCTCCACCGCCGGCCGGCGGGTGGTGGAGGCCGCGGTGGGGCGCGGACGGCCGAACTCGCGTTCCGACCGGGCTGCCGGGCGCCACGGCCGACGCCGTGTCGCCGGGCCGCGTCGGGGGCGCGGAGTCTTCGGCGACCGGATGACCGACCGGCGTCGCGAGACCCCGGTCGACCAGACCCCCGACGGCCGTCCCGGGCCCCGGCGGCGGTGGGCTTCCTCACCTCGCCGGAGGTCGGGCACACCACCGGCCGGGTGATCGCCGTCAACGGTGGCGCGGGCCCGGCCGCCGGCCGGGAGCGCCGGTCGACGCGGGCGCTCGGCCCGTCGCGCGGCCTGCGACGATGGGGGCGTGACCAGGATCGTCGCGGGCGTCGCCGGAGGCCGGCGCCTGCAAGTGCCCCCGCGCGGCACCCGGCCCACCTCCGACCGGGTGCGGGAGGCGCTGTTCAGCTCGCTGGAAGCCCTGATCGACCTCGACGGCGCCAGGGTGGTCGACCTGTACGCGGGGTCGGGGGCGCTCGGGTTCGAGGCGCTGTCCCGGGGCGCGGCGCAGGCCACGTTCGTGGAATCGGACCGGCGGGCCGCCGAAGTGCTCAAGGCCAACGCCGCCGCGCTGGGCCTGCCCGGTGCGGAGGTCGTCCACCGCACCGCCGAGGCCGTCGCGGCCGGTCCGGCCGAGCACCCCTGCGACGTGGTCTTCGCCGACCCGCCGTACGCGGTCACCGGTGACGAACTGCACCGGGTCCTCGCCGCGCTGGTGGCCAACGGGTGGACCGCCGACGGGACCCTGGTGGTCGTCGAACGCGCCGCCCGCGACGCCGAACCGATCTGGCCCGGCCCCCTGGAATCGTTGCGCACCAAGCGTTATGGCGACACGGCCCTGCATTGGGCGGAGCACGTGGCCCCCCGCGGGTGATGCGGGACACGCGCCGGAGTGGGCGCGTCCGATCGGGTGCTACCGTCCGAAACCATGACGCGTGCCGTGTACCCCGGCTCCTACGACCCGGCCACGAACGGACACCTGGACATCATCGGCAGGTCGGCGAAGCTCTTCGACGAGGTCGTCGTCGCGGTAATGATCAACAAGAACAAGAAGACCTTGTTCTCGGTCGAGGAGCGCACCGAGATGCTCCGCGAGGTGACCGCGCAGTGGCCGAACGTCCGGGTCGACTCGTGGCACGGGCTGCTGGTCGACTACTGCCGCGAGAACGACATCCAGGTGATCGTGAAGGGCTTGCGCGCGGTCAGCGACTACGACTACGAGTTGCAGATGGCGCAGATGAACCACCAGCTCACCGGGGTCGAGACGCTGTTCATGCCGACCAACCCGATCTACAGCTACCTGGCCAGCTCGCTGGTCAAGGACGTGGCGACCTACGGCGGCGACGTCTCGACCCTCCTGCCGCCGTCCATCAAGGCCCGCCTGACCCAGCGCCTCGCCGAGCGCCGCTGACCGACCGGGACGTGTCGCGGACCGGCTTGGCCGCCGCGAACCGACCCGAGCGCTGATCACCCCGACAAGGGCCGCCGCCCGAACGGGCGCCGCCGACCAGCGCGAACCGATGCCTGAGGCCGCCCACCACCTCCAAGGCCGCTCGCCATCCCCAAGGGCACTCACCCTCTCCGAGGGGCACTCACCCTCTCCGATGAGCGCTCGCTGTCTCCGAGGGCGCCCGCCGTCTCCAGGGGCGCTCGCCAGCTTCGAGGCCGCTCATGTCTCCGAGGGCGCTCGCTGTCTCCAAGGCCGCTCTCGCTGTCTCCGATGGGCGCTCATCGGTCCCTGAGGGCACTCTCAGCCCGCCGGACCGTTTTTGTCATGCCTCCGTGGCACAGTAAAAACAGGGGTCCCCTGGGCGGGGACGTCTGCGTGAGCGTGAGGGCGAATTCCGATCCGCGGTCATCGCGGGTTTGCCGACCCGGTGGCGGGCGGGTGCGGTGGAAACGTCGTCCAGGGCCGGGGCCCTTCCTGCGCGAGGTGTCGGAGTGGGGTGCCGACGCGCCGCGCCGGCCCGGGTATGAGCAGGCAGGCGGCGTTGTGCGGTGGCGGTCCGGGGGCGGGGGCGCCGCGCCGTTCCGCAGGGGTCCGCGCGTGGCGCGTGACCGTGTCGGGTGACACCACTTGCGGCGGGACACGCCCTGCCGATCTCCCCGCGGCCGGCAGACCGGCAGGGCACACTAGGACGGGTACCGCTGTGTGGGCGTGGGGAGAGTGCCGTGTACCGGGTGTTCGAGGCCCTCGACGAGCTGGTCACGATCGTCGAGGAAGCGCGTGGCGTGCCGATGACCTCCGGGTGCGTCGTGCCGCGCGGCGACGTGCTCGAACTCCTCGACGACGTGCGCGACGCCATCCCGGCCGAGCTGGACGACGCCCAGGACGTGCTCGACCACCGCGACGAGCTGGTCGGCAAGGCGCAGCACGAGCTGGAGGCCACCACCAGCAAGGCCCGTGCCGAGGCCGACCGGATGGTCGCCGAGGCGCAGCACGAGGCCGAGCGGATGCTGTCCGAGGCCCGCGCCCGCGCCGAGCGCATGGTCGCCGAGGCGCAGGACCAGGCCGAGCGCACCATCTCCGCCGGGCGCAAGGAGTACGAGGACCTGGTGGGCCGCGCGCACGCCGAGGCCGACCGCATGGTCCAGGCCGGTCGCGCCAACTACGAGCGGGCGATCGAGGAGGGGCGGGCCGAGCAGGCGCGGCTGGTCGACCAGACCGAGGTCGCGCAGGCCGCGCACGCCGAGGCCGCGCGCGTGCTGGACGCCGCCCAGGCGGAGGCGATCCGGCTGCGCAGCGAGTGCGACGCCTACGTCGACGGCAAGCTGGCCGACTTCGAGGACCTGCTCGCCCACACGCTGCGCTCGGTCGGCAAGGGCCGCTCGCACCTGCGCGGCCCGGCGGTGGCCAGCGCCGCCGCGCCGTTCGACTACCACGAGGCGAACGCCCGGTCCTGATCTCCGCCGAGCGCCCGCCCGCGGCCCGGGCGCCGCGCCCGGGGCGCCCGGCACGAGGATCGGCCCGGGTGTCGCCCGGCGCGAGGACCGGCCCGGTGCGCCGGTCCAGGGCCGCCCGACGGCCCACCGGGCACCCCTGAACGGCCGTCCCGCGCTCGACCGGACACCGCACCGGACACCGCGCCGAACACCCGACCGAACGAGGTCGGACCTGCCGATTTCACGTCAGCGCCCGTTGTCCCGTACCCTTGACCGGCTGGCCGTGGTAAGTCACCCGGCGGCAAACACCGAAATCATGTCTGAGCACCGCCACGCGTCCACGCGTCCCACAGCGACCGGGCCCTGGGTCATCGACACCAGGGACCTCGGGCGTCGCGCGGGCTCCAGCCGCGCCGTCGAACGGACGGTCCCGGCCGAGGGCCTCGGCCTGCTCGGCGTGATCGCGGTGCCACCGGGTGGCGTCGTCGTGCTCGACCTCCTGCTGGAGTCGGTGGTCGAGGGCGTGCTGGTGTCCGGCACCGCCCGCACGACGGCGGAAGGGGAGTGCTCGCGCTGCCTGGAACCGCTGTCGGCGGACGTCGAGGTGGAGCTGACCGAGCTGTACGCCTACCCGGACAGCACCACCGACGAGACGACCGAGGAGGACGAGGTCAGTCGGCTGCACGACGACCTGGTCGACCTCGAACCTGTGGTGCGGGACGCCATCGTGCTGGCCCTGCCGCAGGTGCCGCTGTGCTCGCCGGACTGCCTCGGGCTGTGCGTCGACTGCGGTGGCAGGCTGGCTGAGCTCGGGCCCGACCACGGGCATGAGACGATTGACCCCCGGTGGGCCGCGCTGCAAGAGCGGTTCGGCGGGAATCGTGACAATCCAGAGGAGAACTAGTCGTGGCCGTCCCGAAGCGGAAGATGTCGCGCTCGAACACGCGCTCGCGCCGCGCTCAGTGGAAGACCGCTGCCGTGCACCTGGTGGCCTGCTCGAACCGGGCCTGCCGCCAGCCGAAGCCGCAGCACGTCGCCTGCCCGACTTGTGGCCAGTACGACGGCCGCCAGGTCGTCCAGCCGGCCTGATCCCTCGAAGGCGGAGGTAGCGGCACCAGTGGGGGGCAGGTCGTCGCGCGGTCGGTCCGCCGACCGCGCCCCGTTGCTCGAAGCGCTCGGCGTCCCGTTGGACGCCGAGCTGCTGACGCTCGCCCTGACGCACCGCTCGTACGCGTACGAGAACGGCGGGCTCCCGCCCAACGAGCGGCTGGAGTTCCTCGGCGACGCGGTGCTCGGCCTCGTCGTCACCGATCACCTGTACCGCACCCACCCCGAGTTGCCCGAGGGGCAGCTCGCGAAACTCCGCGCCAGCGTCGTGAACATGCACGCGCTGGCGGGTGTGGCCAGGGGGCTGGGCGAGGACGGTCTCGGCGGGCACCTGCTGCTCGGTCGCGGCGAGGAGCTGACCGGCGGGCGGGACAAGGCGAGCATCCTCGCGGACGGCCTGGAAGCCGTCATCGGCGCGGCGTACCTCCAGTTCGGCATCGACACCGCGCGTCAACTGGTCCACCACCTGTTCGACCCGCTGCTGGCGGAGGCGCCGCTGCGCGGTGCGGGGCTGGACTGGAAGACCAGTTTGCAGGAGTTGACCGCTTCGGCGGGGCTGGGCGTGCCCGAGTACCGGGTGGACGACCAGGGGCCGGACCACCGCAAGGAGTTCACCGCCACGGTGCTCGTCGGTGGCAGGCCCCACGGCACCGGCGACGGTCGCACGAAGAAGGAAGCCGAGCAGAAGGCGGCCGAGGCCGCCTACCGCGTGCTGTCGGAACGGGCCCGGGCGGAGCAGGAAGCCGCCGCGTCCGGCAACGGCCACGCGGCCGAGCAGGCTCCGCAGCAGACTTCACCGCAGACCTCACCCACCGAGGAAGACTGACGCCGATGTATGCCACGAACGTCCGGACGAACCGGCGCGTGCGCGACCACCGCCGCTCCCGACCGCTGAACGCCTCCCGCAACGGCGGCATCCAGGGCCTCGTCCTGGTCCGCGACACCGCTCAGGCCGGTGGCTGGGTGCTCAGGCCCACCAAGCCGCAGGCCGCCGCGTACGAGCTGCTGGAGGAACTCGAAGCCGCCGGCGAGACCGACGCCGAGGACTGACCGCGCCACGTGCCCGAACTGCCTGAGGTCGAGGTCGTCCGCCGGGGACTGCACGAGCACGTCGCCGGCCGGACCGTCGCCGGGGTCGAGGTGCTGCACGACCGCGCCATCCGCCGCCACCTGCCCGGTGCGGCGGATTTCACGTCCCGGTTGGCCGACCGGACGATGGTCGCGGCGCGCCGGCGCGGCAAGTACCTGTGGGTGGACCTGTCCGACGGGGACGCGCTGCTCGCGCACCTGGGGATGAGCGGGCAGCTGCTGGTGCAGCCGGCGGACGCCCCGGACGAGAAGCACCTGCGGGTCCGCGTGCGGTTCGCCGACGGAGGCCCCGAGCTGCGGTTCGTGGACCAGCGCACGTTCGGCGGGCTCGCGCTGGCCGAGGTCGTGGAGGTGGACGGCGCCGTGCTGCCGCTGCCGGTGGCGCACATCGCGCGCGACCCGATGGACCCGGCGTTCGACCCGGACGCGGCCGTCGCGGCGATGCGGCGCCGGCGCACCGACGTGAAGCGGGCGCTGCTGGACCAGACGCTGGTGTCCGGGGTGGGCAACATCTACGCCGACGAGGCGCTGTGGCGCAGCCGCCTGCACGGCCTTCGCCCGACCGCGAAGCTCACCCGGGCGAAGGCGGCGGAGGTGCTCGCGCACGCCTCGCAGGTGATGCACGAGGCGCTGGGCGAGGGCGGCACGTCATTCGACGCGCTCTACGTCAACGTGAACGGCCAATCCGGTTACTTCGACCGTTCCCTGGACGTTTACGGGCAGGAGAACCGCCCGTGCGGGCGGTGCGGAACGGCAATCGTCCGGGAACCTTTCATGAACCGGTCCTCCTTCTCGTGCCCGCGTTGCCAGCCCCGCCCGCGCGGCGTGGCGTGAACGGGCGGTTCAGCGCGTTTTCGGTTCGGCGAGCCGGCGCAGCAGCGGGGTGACGGAGCGGACGTGGTCCTGCTCCTCCGGGGACAACCGCGACATCCGCTCGGACAGCAGCTCGGCCTCGCCGTGCGCCAGCGACAGGATCGTGTCGCGGCCCGCGCCGGTCAGCTCCACGATCGTGGCGCGGCCGTCCGCGGGGTCCGCCTCCCTGCGCACGAGGCCGCCGGATTCCAACCCGGTCACCACCGTGGTCGCCGTCGGCTGCGAGCACAGCGCGCGCACCGCGATCTCGCCGATCCGCATGGGCCCCTGGGCGGCCAGCTCGGCGAGGACGAGGAGCTGCGTCGGCTGCAGCCTCTTCACCGGCGCCGCCTGCCGCAGGCTCCGGACCAGCCGGTGCACGGCGACCACGAGCTGTAACGCATCCTGGTTGGTCACACTGGTGGTCATCGATGACCTCCTCGTGGCTCACTTTCCGTGAGCAAGTGTCCGAATTCGGACAGGACATTCGCACTATCGCAGTACCGGTGTCCAGCGAATGGATTCATTCGCACTCAGATGTACTCACCGTTTTCCGCACGGATGCGGTCCCTGCTCCGCTAAAAAGGCATAAAAGCCGAGGTGGGAGGCGTCAAGACGGCATCAGAAAGGGCGGAATCCCGAGCCGGGCCCGGCGGGTGGTCGGACCCACGACGTAGTGTCGCACCGTGACGAAGGTGCTCGTGGTCGACGACGAACCGCAGATCGTGCGCGCCCTGCGGATCAACCTGTCCGCGCGGGGCTACTCGGTGCTCACCGCCCACGACGGCGGGAGCGCCCTCAAGGCCGCCGCCGAGGGCAAGCCGGACGTCGTCGTGCTCGACCTCGGCCTGCCCGACGTGGACGGCGCCGACGTGATCGCCGGGCTGCGCGGCTGGACGTCCGTGCCGATCATCGTGCTGTCCGCGCGCACCGACTCCTCGGACAAGGTGGCGGCGCTGGACGCGGGCGCGGACGACTACGTGACCAAGCCGTTCGGCATGGACGAGCTGCTGGCCCGGCTGCGCGCCGCGGTCCGGCGGTCGGCGGTCGCCGAGGGCGGGGACGCGGTGGTGGAGACCTCGTCGTTCACCGTGGACCTGGCGGCGAAGAAGGTGGTCCGCGGGGGCGCGGAGGTGCACCTCACGCCGACCGAGTGGGGCCTGCTGGAGATCCTGGCGCGCAACCGGGGGCGGCTGGTGGCGCAGAAGCAGCTGCTCCAGGAGGTGTGGGGGCCGCAGTACGCCAAGGAGACCCACTACCTGCGGGTGTACCTGGCGCAGCTGCGGCGCAAGCTGGAGCCGGAGCCGTCGCACCCCCGGCACCTGGTGACGGAGCCGGGGATGGGCTACCGCTTCGAGCCGTGAGGCCCGCGCTCAGCCGGTGGGCAGCGTCGGGTGGCGCTGGACCAGCAGGGCGCCGCGCACCACGGCTTCCTTGTACCGGGCGGCGAGCCGGCCGGTGAGCACGGCGTCGCGCGGGGTGTCGTCGCCGCGCACGAACTGGATCAGCCCGTGCCGGCGGCCCAGGCTGACGCACTGGTTGAGGTAGGAGAACCGGAACGGCCCGGGCTCCAGGCCCCGCATCCGGTCGGCCAGCGCGCGCACGGCCCGCTGGGCGGTGGGCATGCCGGTCGCGCACGCCATGCGCAGCTCCAGCCCGTCCGGGCGGCGGATCGCGGCGGCGTCGCCGAGGGCCGTCACCTCCGGGTGCGACACCGAGGTCAGGTGCTGGTCCACGAGCACGCGCCCGGCGCCGTCGACCGCGAGTCCGGCCGCGCGGGCCAGGTCCGGCACGCGGAAGCCGGCCGTCCACACCACCGCGTCGGCGGCGACCCGGGTCCCGTCGGCCGACGTGAAGCCCCGCGCGTCGACCTCCCGCACGCGGGTGTGCTCCCGCACCCGCACCCCGAGCCGGTCGAACACCCGGCGCAGGTAGCGCTGCGCCCTGGTGGACAGCGCCGCGCCCAGGACGCCGTCGGTGACCAGCTCGACGCGGAGCCGCGGGTGGCTCTCGGCCAGCTCGGCGGCGGCCTCGATCCCGGTGAGGCCGCCGCCGACGACCGCCACCGCGCGGGAGCCCGGGAGGGCGGCGCGCAGCCGCTTCGCGTCCTCCTCGGTGGCGACGGCGTGGGCGTGCTCGCGCACGCCCGGCGCCGAGTCCAGGTCGGCGTGGCTGCCCAGCGCGTAGACCAGCCGGTCGTAGCCCAGCGCGCCCGCGGTGAGCCGCACCTCGCGCGCCAGGGGGTCGACGCCGGTGACCCGGTCCACGACCAGGTGGACGCCGCTACCGCGCAGCAGGTCGGCCAGCGGCCGGTCCGGCAGCGGCTGCCCGGCGGCGAGCTGGTGCAGCCGGACCCGTTCCACGAACCGGTCGCGGTCGTTGACCAGGGTGACGCGGGCCCCGGTCCACCTCGCCGCCAGCTTGGCCGCCGCCAGCCCCGCGTACCCCGCGCCGACGACCACGATCCGCTCTGCCATGTCCCCGTCCTCTCGTCGTGGGGGGAACGGGGCGGCGGGGCGCGGTGTGACAGCTTTCCGGGCACTTCGGGCCCGCTGTGACCGTTGTCCCACCGGAGGCGCGGCGGGGCCGTGCCGTCATCGGTCGATCAGGGAGTGGCAGCGCAGTGATTTCGACGGCTCACACGTCCGAGTTGGACGCCGCGGTGCTCGCGGCGGTGCGCGAGCTGTGCGACGCGGCGTTCGAGGGGGACTTCGGCGACGAGGACTGGGAGCACTCGCTCGGCGGCGTGCACGCGCTGGTGTGGGAGGGCGGGGAGCTGGTCGGCCACGGCTCGGTGGTGCAGCGCCGGCTGCTGCACGGCGGCCGGGCGCTGCGCACGGGCTACGTGGAGGCCGTGGCGGTGCGCGCGGACCGGCGCGGCCGGGGGCACGGCGCGGGCGTGATGGCGGCGCTGGAGGGCGTGGTGCGCCGCGCGTACGAGCTGGGCGCGCTGGGCGCGGCGGAGGACGCGGTGGGCTTCTACGCGGCGCGCGGGTGGCAGGTGTGGCGCGGCCCGACCTCGGTGCTGGGCCCCGGCGGGCCGGAGCGCACCGAGGACGAGGACGGCGGGATCTTCGTGCTGCCCGTGACGGCCCCGCTGGACCTCGACGGCCCGCTGGCGTGCGACTGGCGCGACGGGGACGTCTGGTAGGCCCGCCGGGCCCCACCGCGCCGACGCCCTCAGGGGCCTGTGCTCACCGGCGCGCTCGGGTCCGGCGCGGTGAACGAGGAGGGCGCGGGCGGCGGCGACGGGGCGGGCGGCGGCTCGGAGGTCGTCGGCTGGGTGCTCCGCGGCGGGGGCGACGTGGTCGGGAGCGGGGCGTCGACCGCGGTCGTGGTGGTGACCGCGACCGCCGCGGGCTCGTCCGGTTTCGCGGCGGGCTCCGCGCTCCGCGCCGCCCTGCCGGAGGTGGGCGCCGTGATCACCACCGTGGACCTCCGACCGTCCTCCGCGACGTGCACCGACGTGCTGGTGGTCGCCTGGACCTCGGCCTGCGGCCGGGGCGGCTCGACGGCCGGCTCGCCGTCGCCCTGCGCCAGCAGCGACACGAGCGCGGCCATCACCGTGGCGACGGCCGCGCCGCCCGCGGCCAGCAGCGCCACCGACGGGACCTTCCGCTTCGGCGCGGCCTTCCGATCCTGCTCGAACACACCATCTCCCTGCGGGAATCCGGTCGGATGGTTGGTGTCCGGGTTATCGGCGGCTGCGGCGGGCTCCCTCAACGTTCACGCGGTCCTCCACCTCTTCGTGTGGCGGGCCGTCACCCCCGCGGGGCGTGGTCGTTTGGGCTCAGGCACCGGGGGGAGGCGAAGGCGGCGCGGTCGACCCGGTCGACCCGGTCGTGGTCGCGGTCCCGGTGGTCGTCTCCACCGTCGTCTCCGCTGTCGTCTCCGCCGTGGTCTCGGCGGTGGTCCCGGTGGTGGTCACCTGCGACGTCGGGGCCGGTGGCGGCGCGTCCACGATCGTGGTGGTCGTGGTGGTGCCGTCGGGGCGGGTCACGGTGGTCACGCGGGTGCGCTTGGGCTGCGCCGCGGTCGTCGTCACGTCGACCGGCGCGACGGGCCCGGTCGTGGTGGTGACGGTGGTGGCCGGGGCCGCGACGACCGGCGTGGTGGTCGTGGTGATCAGCGAACCGCGCGACACCACGTCCTCGCGCGGGGTCGGCTTGGCGGGCGCGGCGCCCGTCGAGGCGCCCGCGAGGGACGCGATCGAGGCGAAGATCGTCGCCACCAGCACGCCGGACGCGGCCAGCAGGACGTTCGGCGACACGCGCGGTCGCACGCGGTCGGGTTCCGGTGTCTCGTACAGCCCGTCGGTCACGCGCTCTCCCTCTCCGGTGGACGGCCGCGCCGTCGTGTCCGCTGGTCGCGGGTCGTCGCTACCAGCCGAAGTCCTGGGTCCAGTACCAGCCGTCGGTGTTCAGCCCCACGCCGATCGCGGTGAACCGGCAGTCGAGGACGTTGCGGCGGTGGTCCTCGGAGCCCAGCCACGCCTTCATCACCGACTCGGGCGTGCGCTGGCCCTTGGCGATGTTCTCGCCGCCCGGGTCGGGGTAGCCGGCCTCGCGCATCCGGGTGGCGAAGTCGACCCCCTCGGGCGTCTCGTGCGAGAAGTAGCCGCGGGCCGACATGTCGTCGCTGTGGCCCTGCGCGGCGTCCACGACCCGCTCGTCGACCCGGACCGCGTCGCAGCCGGCGGCGGCGCGCGCCTCGTTGACCAGCTCCACCACCCGCTGCGCCTCGGACACCGGGCGGGCGGCCGCGGTGGTCGTCGTCGGCGGTGCGGTGGTCGGCTCGGCGGTAGCGGTGGTGGTCGTGGCCAGGGTGGTCGTCGTGGTGGTAGTGGTGGTGCTGGTCGGCGCCGCCGTCGTCGTCGTGGTCGCGACCGGTTCGGCGGTGCGCGCGGGCTGCCCGACGCCACCGCCGCCGACACCCGGGTCGTCCACCCGGTCGTCCTGTGCCGCGGTGGTCGTGCCGAACGGGACGAGCCGGTCCGGACCGGCGACGGCGACACCGGTCGCACCGGCGGCCCCGAGGAGCAACCCCACGAGCCCGCCTGCCACGGATCGGTTACCGCGCCGTGCAGCCACGGTCGCGCACCGTACCACTAATGGGTGAAATGACAGGATGGTCGCCGTGACTGATGCGGAGCGGGCGGTGCGCCTCACGGCGTGGGTGCGCGGACACGTGCAGGGGGTCGGCTTCCGGTGGTGGACCCGGGCCAGGGCCCTGGAGCTGGGGCTCGTCGGCAGCGCGTCGAACCTGGGGGACGGCCGGGTCGAGGTCAACGCCGAGGGCCCGGAGGACGCCTGCCGGGCGCTGCTGGCGGCGCTGCGCTCCGGCGGCACCCCCGGTCGGGTGGAATCGGTGGTGGAGCGGTGGTCCGAGCCGCGCGGCGGCCTGACGGGGTTCGCGGAGCGCTGACCGCGCCGGGCCCCGCCCCGGCCCGCGGACCGGGGCGGGGGCGCGGCCGGGCGGTCGGCCCCGGGCCGGCGGGCGCGGTGACGGCGCTGGTCAGCGGCGCGCCGGGCGCTGGGCCCGCGAGGCGCGCGGGTACCCTGCCCCGGTGCACCTCAAGAGCCTGACGCTGAAGGGTTTCAAGTCCTTCGCCTCGGCCACGACGCTGCGCTTCGAACCGGGCATCACCTGCGTCGTCGGCCCCAACGGGTCGGGCAAGTCCAACGTGCTCGACGCGCTGCGCTGGGTGATGGGCACGCAGGGCGCCAAGGACCTGCGCGGCGGCAAGATGGAGGACGTCATCTTCGCGGGCACCTCCGGGCGCGCCCCGCTCGGCCGCGCCGAGGTGACGCTGACGATCGACAACGCCGACGGCATGCTGCCCATCGACTACACCGAGGTGTCGATCACCCGCCGGATGTTCCGCGAGGGCGCCACCGAGTACGAGATCAACGGCAGCTCGTGCCGGCTCATGGACATCCAGGAGCTGCTGTCGGACTCGGGCATCGGCCGCGAGATGCACGTGATCGTCGGCCAGGGGCAGCTCGCCGCGATCCTGGAGTCCAAGCCGGAGGAGCGCCGGGCGTTCGTCGAGGAGGCGGCGGGCGTCCTCAAGCACCGCAAGCGCAAGGAGAAGGCGCTGCGGAAGCTGGAGGCGATGCAGGCGAACCTGACCCGCCTCACCGACCTCACCGCCGAGCTGCGCCGCCAGCTCAAGCCGCTGGGCAAGCAGGCCGAGATCGCGCGCCGCGCGCAGGTCGTGCAGTCCGAGCTGCGCGACGCCCGGATGCGCCTGCTGGCCGACGACCTGGTGAGCAGGCGCGCGGCGCTGGCCCGCGAGGAGCAGGACGAGGCGGCGGCCCGCGCCCGGCGCACCGAGGTCGAGCGGTCGCTGCAGCAGGCCCAGGCGCAGCAGAACGAGCTGGAGGACCAGGTCGCGGCCGACGCGCCGCGGCTCCAGCGGGCCCAGGACACCTGGTACCGGCTGTCGGCGCTGGAGGAGCGGCTGCGCGGCACCGTGCGGCTGGCCGTGGAGCGCGAGCGGCACCTGTCGGCCTCCGCCGAGGCGCCGCGCGGCGGGCGCGACCCGGAGGAGCTGGAGGCCGAGGCCGAGCAGACCGCGCTGCTGGAGCAGGAGCTGCAGGACGGCGTGACGGAGGCGCGGGTGGGCCTGGCCGAGGCCGTCGAGCTGCGCGCCGAGCTGGAGCGGGTGGTGTCGGCCGCGGAGAAGGCGCACCTCGCGGCCGTGCGGGCGATCGCCGACCGGCGCGAGGGCCTGGCCAGGCTGTCCGGCCAGGTCGAGGCGCTGCGGTCGAAGACCTCCGCGACCGCCGAGGAGATCGAGCGGATGTCGGTGGCGCTGGCCGAGGCGGTCGAGCGCGCCGAGGTGGCGGCGCAGGAGCTGGCCGAGGCGCGCGAGGCCACCGACGTCGAGGACTCCGACGACGTCGGGCTGGTCGAGCGGCACCGGCTGGCCGCGGAGGCGGACGTCGCCGCGCGCGGCCGGGTCGAGGAGCTGGTCAAGGCCGAGCGGGCCGCCGAGCGCGACATCGCGTCGTGGCGGGCCAGGGTCGACGCCCTGTCGCTGGGGCTGACCCGCAAGGACGGCGCGGGCGCGCTGCTGGCCTCCCGGCTGCCCGGCCTGCTGGGCTCGGTGGCCGCGCTGCTGACCGTCGAGACCGGCAACGAGGTGGCGCTGGCCGCCGCGCTGGGCCCGGTCGCCGACGCGGTGGCCGTGGCGTCCGGGGCTGACGCGCTGGCCGCGCTGGAGCTGCTCAAGGAGCAGGACGCGGGCCGCGCCGGCGTGCTGGTGGGCGGTGGCGCGCCGGTCGACCGGTCGGCCTGGCCCGCGCTGCCGCCCGGCGCGCGGTGGGCGGTGGAGCTGGTGCGGGCGCCCGAGCCGCTGCTGCCCGCGCTGCACCGGGCGCTGGACCGGCTGGCCGTGGTGGACGGGCTGGCCGCCGCGCGGGCGCTGGTCGAGGCGCACCCTGGGGTGCGGGCGGTGACCCGCGAGGGCGACGTGCTCGGCGCGGACTGGGCGGTCGGCGGGTCGGCCGGGGGCAGCCGGAGCGTGATCGAGGTCCAGGCGGCCGTGGACGAGGCGTCCGAGCGGCTGGCGCTGGCCGAGCGGGCGCTGGAGCGGTCGGCGGCGGCGCTGGAGGGCGCGCGGGCCGAGCAGCAGGCGCGGCGCGGCGAGGTCAACGCGCTCAAGGAGCAGCTCAACGAGGCCAAGGTGCGGCGGGCCCGGTCCGCCGAGCGGCTCGACCGGCTCGCGGCGGCCGTGCGGTCGGCGCAGGCCGAGGCCGAGCGGGCCCGCGCGCAGCGCGCCCGGGTCGAGGCGGCGCGCGAGGAGAACCTGCTGAAGCTGGCCGAGCTGGAGGAGCGCCTCCTGGTCGCCGAGGAGCAGCCGCTGGACGACGAGCCGGACACCGCGCAGCGCGACGAGGCCGCCGCCGAGCTGGCCGCCGCCCGCCAGGGCGAGGTCGACGCCCGGCTGCACCTGCGCACCGCCGAGGAGCGGGCGCGGGCGCTGCAGGGCAAGGCCGAGGGGCTGCGCCGGGCGGCCCGCGCCGAGCGGGAGGCCAGGGAACGCGCCCAGCGCGCCCACGCGGCGCGGGCGCGGGGGGCCGTGGTGGCGCAGGCCGTGGTGCGGGGCGGTGAGCTGGCGCTGGAGCGCATCGGCGCGTCGCTGGCGCGGGCGGCCCGCGAGCGCGACGCGGCGCAGGAGCGCAAGGCGCAGCGCGAGACCTACCTCGCCCAGGTCCGGCAGCTGGTGCGGGAGATGTCGGTGGAGCTGGAGAAGCTGACCGACGCCGTGCACCGCGACGAGGTGCTGCGGGCCGAGCAGCGGATGCGCATCGAGCAGCTGGAGACCAAGGTCGCCGAGGACTTCGGCATCGGCCTGGACGACCTGGTCGCCGAGTACGGGCCGGACGTCCCCATCCCGCCCTCGCCCGCCGAGATCGCCGAGTACGAGGCCGCGAAGGCGCGCGGCGAGGCGGTCACCGCGCCGCAGCCGATCCCCTTCGACCGGGACACCCAGGCGCGGCGGGCCAAGCGCGCCGAGCGCGACCTGTCGCTGCTGGGCAAGGTGAACCCGCTGGCGCTGGAGGAGTTCGCGGCGCTGGAGGAGCGGTACAAGTTCCTGTCCAACCAGCTGGAGGACATCAAGGCCACCCGCCGCGACCTGCTGACCGTCGTGAAGGACGTCGACGACAAGATCCTGGAGGTCTTCACCTCGGCGTACGAGGACGTGGCCCGCGAGTTCGAGGTCGTGTTCAAGGTGCTGTTCCCCGGCGGCGAGGGCCGGCTGGTGCTGACCGAGCCCGACGACATGCTGACCACCGGCATCGAGCTGGAGGCCCGGCCGCCGGGCAAGAAGGTCAAGCGGCTGTCGCTGCTGTCCGGCGGGGAGAAGTCGCTGGCGGCGGTGGCGATGCTGGTGGCGATCTTCCGCGCCCGGCCGTCGCCGTTCTACGTGATGGACGAGGTCGAGGCGGCCCTGGACGACACCAACCTGCACCGCCTGATCGGCCTGTTCGAGCAGTTGCGCGAGCGCTCGCAGCTGCTGATCATCACGCACCAGAAGCCGACGATGGAGATCGCGGACGCGCTGTACGGCGTGTCGATGCGCGGTGACGGGATCAGCCAGGTCATCTCGCAGCGCCTGCGGGGACGGGTGGAGGTCAAGCCCGCCGCGACGCCCGCGCGCAAGGCCGCGCCCGCGGAGCCCGGGTCGGAACCCGCGGGCGCGGAACCCGCGGGCGCTGAACCCGCAGGCGCTGAACCTGCCGCGGGGGCCGGGTCCGCGGGGGCTGTCGTCGGGGAAGCCGCGCCCGAGCCTGCGGCGGAGTCGGGGCCGGGGTCGGGGAGTGGCTCGCCCGCCGACACCGGGAGCGGTTCGCCCGCCGGCGCCGAGCCGGAGCCCGCCTGACCCGCACCGGATCGCGCCGGGGGTGGGATCGCGCTCGGGTCGTGTCGGGGGTGCGACTGCGCCCCAACCGCGCCGAGGGCGGTGGGATCGTGCTCGGGTCGGCGGAGGTGGATCGCGCCGTCGCGCCGGGAGGGGTGGGATCGCGCCCGAGCTGCGCCGGGGCGGGTGCGCGGGAGCGCCGATCGGCGGACCGGGCGGGGCCTTAGCCTTGGCGCGCAACGGGTTTCGGGCTTGGCCTCCGGCCCCCGGATCCATCATCGCACGCGGCGCCGACAAAAGCGGTCGCGTGCCTGGTCAGCGCGGGTCGTGTTCGGTGGCCTCGTGGGAGCGGGCGTCGAGGGCGGCGGCCTCGTCCGGGGTCGGGGCGGTGCCGCCGAGGTGCGCGGGCTGCCACCACCGGCCCTCGCCGGATTCCGGGTAGCGGGCCTGGGCCTCGTCGAGCAGCTCCTGCATCCGGGTGCGCAGGGCCTCGTCGGTGGTCGGCTCCAGCTCCTCGCCGACGATGATCGTCACCGGCACGTGGCGCCGGGTCAGGTCCTTCGGCCTGCCCTTCGTCCACAGCCGCTGGGTGCCCCACACGGCCATCGGCAGGAGCGGCACGCCGGCCTCGGCGGCCAGGCGCACCGCCCCGCTCTTGACGTCCTTGACGGTGAACGACCGGCTGATGGTGGCCTCCGGGAAGATGCCCACCACCTCACCCGCCCGCAGCGCCGCCAGGGCCTGCCGGTACGACTCCTGGCCCGCCGCGCGGTCCACCGGGATGTGGCGCATCCCACGCATCAGCGGCCCGGAGACGCGGTGGGCGAACACCTCGTGCTTCGCCATGAACCGCACCAGGCGACGGGACGGCAGCGCCCCGTTGCCGGCGAAGACGAAGTCGAGGTAGCTGACGTGGTTGCTCGCCAGCACGGCCCCGCCGGTGGTCGGCACGTGGCGCGCGCCGTCCACGGTGATGCGCAGGTCGAGCACGCGGAACATGAGCTTTGCCGCGGCGATCACCGGCGGGTACACGAGGTCTGGCATGACCAGAACGTTACGCTACTGGCGGGTAGTGCCGTTCCCGTCGCGCTTGCGGACCACGCGCGGCACACCGGCCAGGTCCTCTTCGTTGCACAACAGCTTGAGGTTGTAGTACGGCGAACCCTTGGTGTCGTCGTAGTCCAGGTGCACCGCGATCACGTCGACCGGCTCGCCCAACCAGTCCTGGGTCTGCCGCAACCAGGACGAGGCCCGCTCCAGCGCGCTGGGCAGGTCGTCGTCCCGGAATTCCACCGGCCGGTAGGGGACCTCCTGCACCTGGTCCCGCTGGTTGGCAGGCATCGGCAGGTCTACCGCCACCCCGCTGTCGTTGAGTTCGAGTTGGATCGTTTCCTCACTCACGCCTTGAGGGTCCACCACCCCGGGGCGCGCGGCAAGAGATGTCCCCGGACGACTGGCGGGGGCCGGGCGCCGCCGGCGGGGTCCGGCCGCCCGGTCCGGGGCCGGGCCGACCGCCGCCCGCGGCCCGCCCGGCGGCGCCGGGCGCCCGGTGACGGCCCTGGTCAGGTCGCCGGAGCGGGTGTCCGAAAACTCCCTCGCGCCGGATCGGCCTCCCGAGTGACCATCTGGGGCATGTATGACATCCGTTTCGCCGGCCAGGACGACCTCGCCGCCGTGCTGGCGCTGCTCGTCCGGCTCCAAGCCGACACCGCGCACCACATCGGCTACCTCGGTGAGACGCTCGGCGAGCTGACCGAGGAACTCGCCGAATTCGAGCCCGACTGGCCCTCCTGCACGGTCGTGGCCACCGACGACTCCGGTCGCCCGTGCGGCGTGCTGAGCGTGGAGGTCGACACCGAGCTGCACCGGGTGTTCCTGCACGGCCCGTTCGTGGACGTGCCGGTGAACCACCCGGCGGGCAGCCGGATCTGGGACCAGACCGCCGACGCCCTGTACGCCGCGGCCGCGCCCCTGCTGCGCGGCATCCCCGACCGCGAGGTCTACGGCCACACCGAGCACCGCAGGCTGGCCGCGTTCGCGGAGCGGCACGGCTTCACCGCCGGCCGCGCCAGCGGCATCTACGTGCTCGACGGCGACGGCCTGCGCGGCCTGCTGCTGCGCGAGGCGAGCTGCCCCCGCACCGGCCCGGCCCGCGAGATGCGCGTGCTGCCGACGGACGCCGCGGTGCACGAGGCGGTCGCCGTGCTGCACGAGCGCTGCTTCCCCAAGACCTACCTGTCCGGCCGCAAGCTCGTCGACGGCGACGGCAAGCACACCGTGGTCGTGGCGATGGACGGCGACCGGGTCCTCGGCTACGCGGCCGGCAAGGCCGAGCCGGGGGAGTACTACGTCGACTTCGTGGCCGTGGAGCCCGACGTGCGGGGCGGGGGCGTGGGCGCGGCCCTGGTCACCGAGCTGGTGTGGAAGCTCGCCGAGCGCTGCGGCGCGCGCCCGCAGGCCGCCGCGTCGATCCTGGCCGGCAACGCCTCGTCCCAGCGCATGTTCGACCGCCTCGGGTTCCGCCGGCACCTGGAGCTGGTCGCCTACCGGGCCAACCGGGCCGCCTGAGCGCCGCAGGGGCCGCCTGCCGGCGGCCCCCCGGGCCACGTCACCCCGCCCTGATCCCCAGCGCGTCGTCCGCCCTCGGCGGCGCGTAGCCCTTGTTCCGCAACGACAGCAGACCGCCGACGACGAGCGTGACGAGCACGCCCATCGGCGTGTACCACGGGTACGCCGGCGCCTTGGAGTCCGCGCCTGCCGGGGAGAAGTCGACCACCACCACCGCCGCGTCCGGCCCGACGAACTTCACCCCCAGGATCACGAAGGCCATCACCACCACGGTCACCGCGAACGCCGCGATCGCGTCGGCCTGCCGCGCCTGCCGGAACAGCAGGCCCAGCAGGAACGCGCCGAGCAGCGCCCCGTAGGTGAACCCGGAGATCGACAACCCCTGCTCCACGACCGGGTTCCCGCGCCCGGTCAACGACGCGAACAGCCCCGCGCACACCACCAGCAGACCCGCCCACACCACGGTCCACAGCCGACCCTGCCGGAACACCTCGGCCTCGCTCAACGGCCGCCGCACCACCCGCTGGCACACGTCGGTCACGGTCGAGGACGCCAACGCGCCCAGCGACGACGACAGCGCCGCCGCCAGGATGCCCGCCATCACGAACCCGGACAGCCCCGTGGGCATGTCCCGCACGATGAAGTGGGCGAACAGCTCGTCGGCGTTGTTCAGCTTCAGGTCCCGCACCGGGTGCGCGCCCCGGTAGAACGCCCACAGCATCACGCCGATGAACAGGAACAAAGCGAACTGGAGGAACACCACGACACCGCTGGCGATCAGCGCCTTCTGCGCCGACCGCACGTCCCGCGTGGCCATCAGCCGCTGCACGACCAGCTGGTCCGCGCCGTGCGAGGCCATGGAGAGCACCGCACCGCCGACGAGCGCCGTCAGCACCGCGTAGGGCGAGGTGAGCGGGCCGGCGGCGAGGTCGAAGACCTGGAACTTCCCGGCGTCCGCGGCGGAGGGGAGCCACCCGGCGGGCAGCCTGCCGGACAGCACCACGATCACCGCGACCGCGCCCAGCACGTACCAGAGCAGCTGGACGGCGTCGACCCACACCACCGCGCGCACGCCGCCCAGGAAGCTGTAGACCACCATCGCCAGGCCGAGCACGGCGACGATCAGCCAGTACGACGCGTCCACCCCGTACGCCGCGAGCACGACCTTCACCGGGATGGCGGTGGCGAACAGCCGCAGCCCGTCCGCGAGCAGCCGGGTGACCAGGAACGTCACCGACGCCGTGCCGCGCAGCCCGTCGCCGAACCGCTTGCCCAGGAACCCGTACGCGGTGACCAGCTCGCCCGCGATGTACTTGGGCAGCAGCACGAACGACACCACCACCCGGCCGACCAGGTACCCGATCGCCAGCGACAGGAACGTCATCGTCCCGCCGTACGCGATGGTCGGCACGGACAGCACGGTCAGCGTCGAGGTCTCCGCCGACACCACCGACACGCACACCACCCACCACGGGATGCGCCGCTCGCTGACGAAGTAGTCCGCGGCCGACCGCTGCCGCCCGCCGACCCACACGCCCAGCAGCGGCATCCCCACCAGGAACAGCACGATGATCGCGACGTCAAGCGCGCGCACGGTGTCCTCCAATCCTGAGCCCGGTGACGGGTCCCCCCACCGGGGCGGGCAGCCGCAGGGGCCCGCGGCCGGGGGTGATCGAGCCGAGCACGCGCGGGCCGGCCGCGCCGGTGGCGGCCGGCACGTTGGCGGGCAGCCCGTGCCAGGTCAGGAAGCCCAGCAGGGCCGCGAGGTACGCCTCCTTGCCGTCGGCGGGCAGGCCCAGGTCGTCGCTGCGGCGCAGGGGCACCCTCCGGCGCAACGAGTCGACGAGCACGGGGTTGCGCATCCCGCCGCCGGAGCCGATCACGGTCGACGCGCCGGCGCACCCGTCGGCGACCGTGCGGGCGGTCAGCTCGGTGAGCGTGGCGAGCAGGTCCTCGGCGGGCATGGTCAGCCCGGCGGAGACCCGCTCCAGGTAGGCGAGGTCGAAGTGCTCCTTGCCGGTGGACTTCGGCGCGGGGAGCGCGTAGTACGGGTCGGCGAGCAGCCGGTCGAGCAGCTCGGCGCGCACCCGGCCGCGCGCGGCGAACCCGCCGTCGGTGTCCTGCCGGCGCAGCCCGCCCGACAGCGCCGTCATCGCGGCGTCCAGCAGGGCGTTGCCCGGCCCGGTGTCGCAGGCGACCACACCTCCGGGCGTGATCCGGGTGATGTTCGCGATACCGCCGAGGTTCAGCGCGACCGCGCCCGGCAGCCCGGCGAGCCACAGCGCGTCCAGGGTGCTCGCCAGCGGCGCGCCCTGGCCGCCCGCGGCGACGTCGCGGACCCGGAAGTCGGCGACCACCGGCAGCCCGGTCGCCTCGGCGATCCACGCGGGGTGCCCGACCTGGAGCGTGCCGAGGCAGCGGCCGTCCCGCACCCAGTGGTGGACGGTCTGGCCGAGCGAGGCGACCAGGTCGGCCCGGTGCGGCCGGGCGGCCTCGGCGAACACCTGGCCCAGCCGGGTGTCCAGCGCGCACACGTCCCGCGCGCCGGCCGGCGGGGTGCGCAGGTCCGCCGGGAACGGGTGCTCGCCGTGCGCGACGGGCTCCAGCACGACGGTCGGGCCGTCCAGGGCGAAGTCGCCGACCGCCACGTCGACGGCGTCCATCGACGTCCCCGAGATCAGCCCGATCACCCGCACCGCCCGATCACCCCCCATGCTGTGTCCTATTGCACACCGCCCGCGGGCGCAAGGGCGTGCGCGGGGGAGCCGCGGCGGACCACCGTGGTTCGTCCGCAGGTGGCGGGCCGCGGCGTGCGAGGATTGCCGGGTGTCCACCGAGCTCCTGATCTGGATCGTCGTCGTCGTAGCGGCGCTGCTCGCGGTCGCCCTCGTCGCGGGTGTCGTGCTGGCCAAGCGCAGGCGGATCAGCCTGTCCGAGCCCGAGTCCGAGCAGCCCAAGCAGGTCAAGGGCTACCAGGCCGGCAGCGGGGTCACCTTCGCCGCGCCCACCCGCACCGCCGAGCCCGAGCCCGCCGCCACACCCCAGGACACCGCGAAACCCGGGGTCGCCAAGCCCCCGGTCCAGTCCGCGCCGACCGCGCCGACCCGGCCCACCGCGCCCGCGCGGCCGGTGGAGCCGACCGCGCCCGCCGAGCCCGAGCCGGTCGAACCCGCCGAGCCGACCGGGTCCGTCGAGCCGGCCGAACCGACCGCGCCGCCGACCGCGCCGCCGACCGCGCCGTCCCAGCCGACCGCGCCGGTCAAGCCGACCGCGCCGTCCCAGCCGACCGCGCCGGTCAAGCCGACCGCGCCGTCCCCGCCGACCGTGCCGCCCCAGCCGGCCGCGCCCGTCGCCCCGACCGCGCCCGAGCCGGTCGAGCACCCGGTCGCCGACCGCACCGAGGTCGACGGCCAGCCCGGCGTCGGCGACGACGCCGCCGTGCCGCGCGACTCGGTCAAGCGCGGCTTCGTCGAGGTGCCGCTGCCCGAGCAGGCTTCCGAGATCGACGAGATCGAGCCCACCTCCGGCCGGCTGGAACGGCTGCGCGGCAAGCTCGCCCGGTCCCGCTCCACGTTCGGCCAGGGCCTGCTGGGCCTGCTCGGCGCGGGGGACCTGGACGAGGACTCGTGGACCGACGTCGAGGACACGCTGCTGCTGGCCGACCTCGGCGCGAACGTCACCGACCAGGTGGTGACGGCGCTGCGCGAGCGGATCGCGGCCCGCGGCGTGCGCTCGTCCGACGACGCGCGGGCGCTGCTGCGCGAAGTGCTGGTCGAAGCGCTGCACCCGGAGATGGACCGCGCCGTGCACGCCCTGCCGCACTCGGGCAAGCCCGCCGTGGTGCTGGTCGTCGGCGTGAACGGCGTCGGCAAGACCACCACGACCGGCAAGCTGGCGCGCGTGCTGGTGGCCGACGGCCGCACCGTGCTGCTGGGCGCGGCCGACACCTTCCGCGCCGCCGCCGCCGACCAGCTGGAGACGTGGGGCTCGCGCGTCGGCGCGGCCACCGTGCGGGGGGCCGAGGGCGCGGACCCGGCGTCGGTGGCGTTCGAGGCGGTCAAGCAGGGCGTCGGCGCGGGCGTCGACACGGTCCTGGTCGACACCGCCGGCCGCCTGCACACCAAGACCGGCCTGATGGACGAGCTGGGCAAGGTCAAGCGGGTGGTGGAGAAGCAGGCCGCGGTGGACGAGGTGCTGCTCGTGCTCGACGCCACCACCGGCCAGAACGGGCTGACCCAGGCCAGGGTGTTCGCCGAGGTGGTCGACGTGACCGGCATCGTGCTGACCAAGCTGGACGGCACCGCCAAGGGCGGCATCGTGTTCCAGGTGCAGCGGGAGCTGGGCGTCCCGGTGAAGCTCGTCGGCCTGGGCGAGGGCGCGGACCACCTGGCCCCGTTCGAGCCGGTCGCGTTCGTGGACGCCCTGCTCGGCTAGCCCGGCCCCTCGCCCCTCGACCCGCCGCCGCGCCGGGACCACCCCGTCGCGCGGCGGGTCCGGACCGCGGGCGGCGCCCGGTCCCCGGCCGACCGCGCGGCGGTGGTCAGGGCCGGGCGGCCCGCGCGGACAGCCGCTCGGCGACGGCGACCACCGCCGGCGCGATCCGGCCGACCGCCTCCTGCGTCAGCCGCCCCTCCGGCCCGGACACCGAGACGGCCGCCGCGGTCGGACCGCCCACCAGCGGCACGGCGACGCAGCGCACCCCCAGCTCCTGCTCGCCCTCGTCCAGCGCGTACCCCCGCTCCGCGATCCGGTCCAGCGAGGCCAGCAGCTCGTCCACGTCGGTGATCGTGTTCGGCGTGTAGGCGGGCAGCCCGGTCCGCTCCAGCAGCGCCCGCACCCGGTCCCGCGGCAGCCGCGACAGCATCGCCTTGCCCACGCCCGTGCCGTGCGGCAGCAGCCGGCGGCCGACCTCGGTGAACATCCGCATCGAGTGCCGCGACGGCGCCTGCGCCACGTACACCACCTCGTCGCCGTCGAGCACGGCCAGGTTCGCGGTCTCCCCCACCGCGTCGACCAGCTCCGCCAGGAACGGCCGCGCCCACGCGCCGAACTGCCGGGACGCGCCCTCCCCGAGCCGGATCAGCCGCGACCCGAGCGCGTACCGGCGGTTGCTGTTCTGCCGCACGTAGCCCAGCGCGACCAGCGTGCGGATGAGCCGGTGGATCGTCGGCAGCGGCAGCCCGGAGGCGGCGGCCAGCTCCGACAGGCCCGCCTCGCCACCCGCGTCGGCCAGCCGTTCGAGGAGGTCGAAGGCTCGGCGCAACGACTGCACGCCGCCGGTGGACCCCTGCGCCATCCCCACCACTCCTCGTTGCTGTTCCGCGATGCAAAAACTATAGTCCGCGAAGTAGAAGTCTTCGCCGAACAGGGGGCTCCCATGACCGGTATCCGCGTGCTCGGGGGCGACGTGGAGCGCGGCGCGCAGGTCCTCACGCCGGACGCCCTGGAGTTCGTCGCCGGTCTGCACCGCTCCTTCGCCGCCACCCGCGACGACCTGCTGGCCCGGCGCTCGGTCCGCCGCCCGCTCGGGTTCCTGGCGGAGACGGCGCACGTCCGCGCGGGCGACTGGCGGGTGGCCGAGGCGCCCGCGCCGCTGCGCGACCGCCGCGTGGAGATCACCGGGCCGACCGAGCGGAAGATGACCGTCAACGCCCTCAACTCGGGCGCGAAGGTCTGGCTGGCCGACCTGGAGGACGCGAACACCCCGCACTGGCGCAACGTCGTCGCCGGCCAGGTCAACCTCTACGACGCCGCGCGCGGCACCGTCGACCACCGGTCGCCGGAGGGCAAGCACTACGTGCTCCGCGACGGCGAGCGCCCCGCGATCGTGGTCCGTCCGCGGGGCTGGCACCTGCCCGAGCGGCACGTCGAAATCGACGGCGCGCCCGCCGTGGGCGCGCTGGTCGACTTCGGCCTGCACTTCTTCCACAACGCCGAGCTGGGCCGGCCGTACTACTACCTGCCCAAGCTGGAGAGCCACCTCGAAGCGCGCCTGTGGAACGACGTGTTCACCGCCGCGCAGGAGCGGCTGGGCATCCCGCACGGCACCGTCCGCGCGACCGTGCTGATCGAGACGATCCCCGCCGCGTTCGAGATGGAGGAGATCCTCTACGAGCTGCGCGACCACGCCTCGGGGTTGAACGCGGGCCGCTGGGACTACCTGTTCAGCATCATCAAGCACTTCCGCGACCGGGGCGCGGACTACGTCCTGCCCGACCGCAACAGCGTCACCATGACCGCGCCGTTCATGCGCGCCTACACCGATCTGCTGGTGCGCACCTGCCACAAGCGCGGCGCGCACGCGATGGGCGGCATGGCGGCGTTCATCCCGAACCGCCGCGACCCGGAGGTGACGCGGCAGGCGCTGGCGAAGGTCCGCGAGGACAAGGGCCGCGAGGCGGCCGACGGGTTCGACGGCAGCTGGGTGGCGCACCCCGACCTGGTCCCGGTGTGCCGGGAGGTCTTCGACGCCCGGCTCGGCGACCGGCCCAACCAGCTCGACGTGCTGCGCGAGGACGTGGCGGTCACCGCCGACCGGCTGCTCGACGTGAGGTCGGCCGGTGGCCGGGCGACCCGCGCGGGCGTGGTGGGCGCCGTGGACGTCGGCGTGCGCTACCTGCTGTCGTGGTTGGGCGGCAACGGCGCGGCGGCCATCCACAACCTGATGGAGGACGCCGCCACCGCGGAGATCTCCCGCTCCCAGCTGTGGCAGTGGGTGCACAACGACGTGGTGCTGGACGACGGCACGCCGGTCACCGGCGAGCTGGTGCGGGAGGTGCTCGCCGAGGTCGCGAGCGGGCTCGACGGCGAGCACCTGGCCGCGGCCGTGGAGCTGTTCGAGCGGGTGGCCCTGTCCGACGACTTCGTGGACTTCCTGACGCTGCCCGCCTACGAGCGGATCGACTGACCCGCCGCGCCCGCCGCCGGGATCGGGGAGCCGACCCGGCGTCGCGGTGTGCGCGCGGTGTTCGCGAGTTAGCCCGTAGGGGGTCAAACCACGGGAGGACGGCCCGCGCGACTTCAGGCGGTTGTGCCGCAGTTCACAGCCCTGCCACCCTGCGATCACCCAGAAGGGTGACAGGACTGAGGGAGGAACCTGTGCGACCGATCTTCCGAGCGCTGGGTGGTGCCGGCGCGGTCACCGCGCTCGTCGCCGGCCTGGCGTCGCCCGCTTCGGCGGACCCCGCCGGGACCACCGGCACGCAGGGCGTCGAGCTGTCGGCCATCGATTGGCAGCCGTGCCCGGAGATCGCCGAGGTCGAGTGCGGCACGCTGCGGCTGCCGATCGACTGGGCGGCGCCGCGGGGTGAGAAGTTCGACCTGGCCGTGGCCCGCCGCAAGGCCACCGACCCCGCCAAGCGCATCGGCGTCCTGGTGATCAACCCCGGCGGCCCCGGCGGTTCCGGCGTGAACTTCGCCCTGGGCGCCGACGGGTACTTCAGCCCGCAGGTCCAGGAGCGCTTCGACATCGTCGGCTTCGACCCGCGCGGCGTCGCGCGCAGCCAACCGGTGCGGTGCTCGCTCGACGTCCTGGGCCGGGCGCCCGCGGCGTACCCGACCGACCAGGCCGGGTTCGAGGCCCTCGTGCGGTACAACCGGGAGCTGGCCGCGGACTGCCGCGAGCACACCGGCCCGCTGTTCGACCACGCCGACACCATCAGCGTCGTCAACGACATCGACGCCCTGCGCCGCGCGCTCGGCGAGCGGAAGATCAACTACCACGGCATCTCGTACGGCACGCTGATCGGCCAGCAGTACGCCGAGCGCTACGGCCGCAACATCCGGTCCATGGTCATCGACTCCAACATGGACCACAGCCTGGGCACGTGGCAGTTCAACGAGACCGAGGCCCGCACGGCGCAGGACTCGTTCGACGAGTTCGTCAAGTGGTGCGACCGCACGGCGTCGTGCCCGCTGAACGGCCAGGACGTGGTGCGGGTCTGGGAAGACCTGCTGGCGAAGGCGGATCGCGGCGAGGTGCCCGCCCCCGGCGATCCGGCCCGCCGGCTCACCGCGCTGCAGATCGTCAACGCCGCGATCAGCGCGCTCTACGGGCCGAACTGGCAGGGCCTGGCGGACCTGATCGTCGCCCTCGGCTCCGGCACGGCGGCCCCGCAGGCCCTCACCGCCGCGCAGACCGCGCCGAACCCGTTCACGGCGGTGTTCTGCCAGGATTGGTCGGTGCCGGTGAAGGACTACCGCCAGTTCGCGGCGCTGACCCGCCGCGCGAACCGGATCGCGCCGCAGCTGCGCGGCGAGTCGCTGGGCATCTCCGCGATCGCCGGTTGCGCGGGCCTGCCGGCGAAGGTGAACAACCCGCAGCACCGCCTGCGCATCAAGCACGCGCCGAAGATCCTGATGCTCAACGCCCTGCACGACCCGGCGACCGGCTACGAGTGGGCCGTCAACGCCCACCGCCAGAGCCGCGACACCACGGTCCTGCTGACCTACGAGGGCTGGGGCCACGGCGTCTACGGCCGCAGCGCCTGCACCCGGGACGCCACCGACGCCTACCTGATCGAGCAGCGCGTGCCGCGGGACGGCGCCCGGTGCGCCGCCGTCGAGCCCGCCGGCGCGGTCGCGGCGGCCGACCGGCCGCTGCCGCCGCCGAACGGGCCGAAGCCGGGCCTGCCGGGCTGGGGCCGGTAGCACTTCCCGACAGGGGCCGTTGCCCGTCCGCGGACGGGCAACGGCCCCTGTCGTCGTCACCGGGCGCGCCCGCCGGACAGGCGGCGTGCCGCGGGCACCGGGCGTCACCGCCGAAAACCGCCCGACCGCAACGGATTCGTGAGCGCTGCTCGCCCTTCAACACCGTGAAACGCGCCCGTAACACCACCGCCCCGACAGTTCACCCGCGCGAAACCTCCGGCGCGGCCCGGCGAAACAGGACGTCCCGATGCTGCCTGCAACCGACGTGCAGTGGAGGTCGACGTGGACACAGGGGACACCGCCTGGTTGCTCACCAGTTCCGCACTGGTGCTGCTGATGACGCCCGGCCTGGCCTTCTTCTACGGGGGTATGGTCCGGTCCAAGGGCGTGCTCAACATGATGATGATGAGCCTGGGCGCGATGGGCGTGGTCGGCGTGCTCTGGGTGCTGGTCGGCTACTCCACCGCGTTCGGCGGCGACGTGGGCGCCGGCCTGCTGGGCGACCCGTTCGAGTTCTTCGGCCTGGCCGGCCTGCTGGGCGGGGAAGCGCTGACCGGCACCATCCCGACCACCGTGTTCGTCGCGTTCCAGGCGATGTTCGCCATCATCACCGTGGCGCTGATCTCGGGCGCCGTCGCCGACCGCGCCCGGTTCGGCCCGTGGCTGCTGTTCGCCGGGCTGTGGGCGCTGGTCGTGTACTTCCCGGTCGCGCACTGGGTGTTCGACTTCGACACCAAGGACGCCGGCGGCGACGTCGTCGACCCGGGCGGGTGGATCGCCAACGGGCTCGCGGCCATCGACTTCGCGGGCGGCACGGCCGTGCACGTCAACGCGGGCGCGGCCGGCCTGGCGCTGGCGATCGTGCTGGGCAGGCGGGTCGGCTGGCCGGGGGACCGCGGGAAACCGCACAGCCTGCCGCTGGTCGTGCTGGGCGCGGCCCTGCTGTGGTTCGGCTGGTTCGGGTTCAACGCCGGCTCCGCCGTCGGCGCGAACGCCACCGCCGGCGTCACCTTCGTCAACACGCTGGTCGCCACGAGCGCCGCCATGCTCGCCTGGCTGGCCGTGGAGCGCGTCCGGGACGGCAACGCCACGACGCTGGGCGCCGCGTCGGGCGTCGTCGCCGGGCTGGTCGCGATCACCCCCGCGTGCTCCGCCGTCACCCCGCTGGGCGCCATCGCCGTCGGCGCGATCACCGGTGCGCTGTGCGCCCTCGCGGTCGGCCTCAAGCACCGCTTCGGGATCGACGACTCGCTCGACGTGGTCGGCGTGCACCTGGTCGGCGGCCTGGCCGGCACCGTCCTGGTCGGCCTGTTCGCCAGCGCCGACGCCCCGGCGGGCGTCGACGGCCTGTTCCACGGCGGCGGCCTCGACCAGCTGTGGCGGCAGGTCGTGGGCGCGCTCGCCGTGCTGGCGTACTCGTTCACCCTCAGCCTGGGCCTGGGCTACCTGGTCAAGCTGACCGTCGGCTTCCGCGTCGACGAGGACGCCGAGGTCGCCGGCATCGACGAGGCCGAGCACGCGGAGAGCGCCTACGACCTCGGCGTGCTGTCCGGCCCGCGCGGTCGCGCCAAGCGCGCCGCCGTCCTGGAGGGGAGCACCCGGTCGTGAAGCTGGTCACCGCGATCATCAAGCCGTTCACGCTGGACGACGTGAAGACGTCGCTGGAGCAGCTGGGGGTGCTGGGCATGACCGTCAGCGAGGTGCAGGGCTACGGCAGGCAGAAGGGCCACACCGAGGTCTACCGGGGAGCGGAGTACTCCGTGGACTTCGTGCCCAAGCTGCGCGTCGAGGTGCTGGTCGACGACGCGGCGGCGGACAGGGTGCTCGACGCGGTGGTCGAGGCCGCCCGCACCGGCCGGATCGGCGACGGGAAGGTCTGGGTGACCCCGGTGGACGCGGTCGTCCGGGTGCGGACCGGGGAACGCGGATCCGACGCCCTGTAGCGGGGAGCCGTGGTGGAGCGGGAGGGAACGGCCGACGACCTGGTGCGGGCGCGCGACCGGCTGCTCGCGCCGGGCCGTCGCCGGCTGACCGGCGAGGCGCTGCGCGCCGCGCTGGCGGACCTGCACGAGTTCTGGCTCGCCGCGCACGCCGCGCGGGCCGGCGTCGGCGGGCCCGGCTGCGGGGTGGCGCTGGTCGCCGTGGGCGGGCTGGGCCGGCGCGAGCTGACGCCGCACTCGGACCTCGACCTGGTCCTGGTGCACACCGGGGGCGAGCCCGTGGCCGAGCTGGCCGAGCGGCTGTGGTACCCGCTGTGGAACTCGGGCGTCGGCCTGGACCACTCGGTGCGCACGGTCGGCGAGGCGCTGCGCGTCGCGGCGGGCGACCTGCGTACCGCGCTGGGGCTGCTGGACGCCCGCCACCTCGCCGGCGACGCGGAGGTCGGCGCCCGGCTCGCGGACGCCGCGCGCCGCGCGTGGCGCGCGGACGTGCGGACCCGGCTGGACGAGCTGGCCGAGTCGGCGCGCCGGCGGTGGGCCCGCAGCGGCGAGGTCGCGCACCGCGCCGAGCCGGACCTCAAGCACGGCCGGGGCGGGCTGCGGGACGCGGCCCTGCTGGACGCGCTGGCGGTGGCGCAGCTGACCGACCGGCCTCCGGCGGAGGTGGCGCAGGCGCGCAGGCTGCTGCTCGACGTGCGCACCGAACTGCGCCGGGTGGCCCGCCGGCCGCGCGACGTGCTGCGGGCGCAGGACGGCGACGAGGTCGCGTCGGCGCTCGGGCTGGCCGACCGGTTCGCCTTGGCGCGTGCGACGTCGTCGGCCGCGCGCACGGTCGTGTACGCGGTGGACGTCGCCCTGCGCACGGCGCGCGCCGCCGTTCCCCGGCGCGGGCTGGGCGTGTTCGCGCGTTCGCCCTTGAGGCGCGCGGCGGTGCGGCGCCCGCTGGACGAAGGCGTTGTGCTGCACGGGACCGAAGTCGCGTTGGCGCGTGACGCGGCACCCGGCCGCGACCCGGCGCTGCTGCTGCGGGTGGCCACGGCGGCGGCGCGGGGCAGGCACCCCATCGCGGCCGGGACGCTGTCGCGGCTCGCCGAGGCGGCCCCGGAGCTGCGCCGCCCGTGGCCGCGCGAGGCGCGGGAGGAGCTGCTGGCGCTGCTGGGCAGCGGCAGCGGGCTGGTCGACGTCGTGGAGGCGCTGGACCGCACCGGGCTGTGGGGCCGGCTGTTCCCGGAGTGGGGCGCGGTGCGCGACCTGCCGCCCCGCGACGCCGCCCACGTGTGGACCGTCGACCGGCACCTGGTGGAGGCCACCGCGCACGCCGCCCGCCTGGCCACCAGGGTGTCGCGGCCGGACCTGCTGGTGCTGGGCGCGCTGCTGCACGACATCGGCAAGGGGCGCCGGAAGGACCACTCCGAGGTCGGCGCGGCGCTGGCCGCGCAGGTGGCCGAGCGGCTGGGGCTGTGGCCGCAGGACGTCGCCGCGGTGACCGCCCTGGTGCGGCACCACCTGCTGCTGCCGCACACCGCGACCCGGCGCGACGTGGCGGACGAGGCGACCGTGCGGCGCGTCGTGGACACCCTCGGCGGCGACCCGGTGCTGCTGGAGCTGCTGGCGGCGCTGGCCGAGGCGGACGCGCTGGCGACCGGGCCGGGCGCGTGGACGGGCTGGAAGGCGTCGCTGGTCCACGAGCTGGTGGCGCGCTGCCGGGCGGTGATGGCGGGCGAGGAGCTGCCCGCGCCGCAGCCGCTGGACCGGCGGCAGCGGGACCTGGCGGAGGAGGTGCTGCGGACCGGCCGGCCGGACGTGCTGCTCGACGCGCGCGGCCACGCGGCGGCGGTGACGGTGGTCGCGCCGGACCGGCCGGGGCTGCTCTCGCGCGCGGCCGGGGTGCTGGCGCTGAACTCGCTGGAGGTGCACTCGGCCGTGCTGCGGTCCCACGGGGGCGCGGCGGTGGACGTGTTCGCGGTCTCGCCCCGGTTCGGCTCGCTGCCGGACGCGGCCCTGCTGCGGGAGCAGGTGTCCCGGGCGGTGGGCGGCGCGCCCGGAGCCGGCGGGCCGGCGCTCGCGGACCGGTTGGCCGCGAAGGAGCGCGACTACGGCGGCCCGCCCTGGGACGCGCCCCCGCCGAAGGTGCTGTGGTTCGACGACGAGTCGACCGGCGCGGTGGTGCTGGAACTGCGGGCGGCGGACCGGATCGGCCTGCTGCACCGGGTGGCGGACGCGCTGGAGCGCTGCGGGGTGGACGTCGTGTGGGCGCGGGTGTCCACGCTGGGGTCGACGGTGGTGGACGCGTTCGCCATCACCGGTGCGGGCGCGGCGGGCCGGGTGGCGCGCGAGGAGGTCGAGCGGGCGGTGCTGGCGGCGGCCGGCTGATTTTTTGCGTAGGTCTACGCACAACCCATCGCGGGTGCTCACGCTGCCCCTGGTCGGCCGTGCCGGGCAGGCTTTCAGCCGTGACGCGGGGGGACGCCCGAAGGGGCGAACGGAGCGTCACCGACGGGAGGTCCGGGGGCGGTCCATCGAGGGGTTGGGCCGCCCCCGGGCGACAGCCGGGTTTCCGGGCGCGACGATCACGACGGCCGAATCGCCGGTGCCGGCCGGGGCAACCGACCCGGCGGCCCGCCCTGTCCGCGGCGCGGCGCCGTGGTCCGCGGGTCCGGGCTCGTCGCGGTGAGCGGTCGGGACCGTCCCGGGGCGAAGGGCTCCGGGCGGGAACTCAGGCGAGTCCGAAACGTCTCTTTAGTATGGAAGTGATGACCGCCGTCGCCGTAGCGCCACGTGCCCTGGTCGTGCTGGCCGGGCTGCCCGGCGCCGGCAAGTCGACGTTGCTCGCGGGCGTCGACACCGGCGGCGCGGCGGCCGTCGTGCTGGACTCCGACCAGGTGCGCGGCTACCTGCGGCGCGTGCTGCCCGCCGCGCTGCCGTACCGCTTCTACCGGCCGCTGGTCCACCTGGTGCACCGGCTGCGCATCCTCTGGTTCACCGTCTTCGCCGCCGGCCTGCTGCTGGTCCACGAGCCGTCCACCCGGCCGACCACGCGGGCCGGCCTGGTGGCGGTCGGCGTGGTGGGCAACCGGCCGCGGCACTTCGTCTGGCTGGACGCCAGCGCCGAGGAGGCCCTGTCCGGCCAGGTCCGACGCGGGCGGCTGATCCGGCGCGGGTCGTTCGCGCGGCACGTCCGGCGCGCCGAGCGGTTGCGCCGCAGGTTCGCCGAGGGCCGCGCGCCGCGGGGTTGGCAGGCGCTGACCGTGCTCACCCGCGGCGACCGCCTGCGGCTGGCGGTGAGCCCGAGCGGCTACCCTGGCGGGTAGTCATTGGTCCCACGACGTGCGAGGTCTGGCGGCATCGTGTTCAACACCCTTTCCGACCGGCTCACCTCGGTCCTGCAGAACCTGCGGGGCAAGGGGCGGCTGTCCGAGGCCGACATCGACGCCACCGCGCGGGAGATCCGCGTGGCGCTGCTGGAGGCCGACGTCGCCCTGCCCGTCGTGCGGACCTTCATCGCGAAGGTCAAGGAGCGGGCCAAGGGCGCCGAGGTGTCCCAGGCGCTCAACCCCGCCCAGCAGGTCGTCAAGATCGTCAACGAGGAGCTGGTCGGCATCCTCGGCGGCGAGACGCGCCGGCTGAACCTCGCCAAGAACCCGCCGACGGTGGTCATGCTCGCCGGCCTCCAGGGCGCCGGCAAGACGACCCTCGCGGGCAAGCTCGCGAAGTGGCTGCGCGGGCAGGGGCACACGCCGATGCTCGTCGCGTGCGACCTCCAGCGCCCCAACGCCGTCACCCAGCTGCAGGTCGTCGGCGAGCGGGCCGGGGTGCCGGTGTACGCGCCCGAGCCCGGCAACGGCGTCGGCGACCCGGTGGACGTCGCCCGCCGCGGCGTCGAGGAGGCCAGGCGCGCGCAGCACGACGTCGTCGTCGTCGACACCGCGGGCCGCCTGGGCGTCGACGAGGAGATGATGCGCCAGGCGGTCGACATCCGCGCGGCCGTGCAGCCCGACGAGGTGCTGTTCGTGGTCGACGCGATGATCGGCCAGGACGCGGTGAACACCGCGACCGCGTTCCGGGACGGCGTCGGCTTCACCGGCGTGGTGCTGACCAAGCTCGACGGCGACGCCCGCGGCGGCGCGGCGCTGAGCGTCCGCGAGGTGACCGGCCAGCCGATCCTGTTCGCGTCCAACGGCGAGAAGCTGGAGGACTTCGACGTCTTCCACCCGGACCGGATGGCGTCGCGGATCCTCGGCATGGGCGACATGCTGACCCTGATCGAGCAGGCCGAGCAGGCTTTCGACGCCGACCAGGCCGAGGCCGCCGCGGTGAAGATGGGGTCCGGCCGGCTCACGCTGGAGGACTTCCTGGAGCAGATGCTCACGCTGCGCAAGATGGGCCCGATCGCGAACCTGCTCGGGATGCTGCCCGGCGCGGGCCAGATGAAGGACCAGCTCGCCAACCTCGACGAGAAGCACCTCGACCGGGTGCAGGCGATCATCCGCGGCATGACCCCCGCCGAGCGGGAGGACCCCAAGATCATCAACGCGTCGCGCCGGCTGCGCATCGCCAACGGCTCGGGCGTCCGGGTCAGCGACGTCAACGACCTGGTCAACCGCTTCTTCGAAGCCCGCAAGATGATGTCGCAGATGGCCGGCCGGTTCGGGCTGCCGGGCGGGAAGAACAACCGCAAGGGCAAGGGCAAGAAGGGGAAGAAGGGCAAGGGCGGGCGCGGCCCCACGCCGCCGAAGGTCCGCGGCGGCTTCCCCGGCATGATCCCCGGCGGCCTCCCGCCGGGCATGGCCGGCGGCGGCGCGCACGAGCTGCCGCCCGGCCTGGGCGGGCTCGACCAGCTGCCGCCCGGGTTCGACCCGTCGAAGCTGAAGTTCCCGAAGTGACCGGTCTGCACCTGCGCGGCGTCGTCCTGCCCGACGGCGGGGAGCCGCGCGACCTGTGGGTGGTCAACGGCCGCATCCGCACGCGGGCCGTGCCGGGCGCGCGCACCGTCGTGGACGGCGGGTACCTGGTGCCCGGCCTGGTCGACGCGCACTGCCACGTCGGGCTGGGCGCCCGGGGCGCGGTGGACCTGCCCGAAGCGGTCGAGCAGGCGCTGCTCGACCGGGAGGCGGGCACGCTGCTGATCCGGGACTGCGGCTCGCCGCTGGACACCCGCCCGCTGCAGGAGCGGCTGGACCTGCCCCGCATCATCCGCGCGGGCAGGCACCTGGCCCGGCCCAAGCGGTACATCAGGTACCTGGGCGTCGAGCTGGAGGACGAGCAGGACCTGCCCGCCGCCGTGGCCGAGCAGGCCGCGAACGGCGACGGCTGGGTCAAGCTGGTCGGCGACTGGATCGACCGCGGCACCGGCGACCTGGCCCCGCTGTGGTCGGACGACGTGCTGGTGCGGGCGATCGAGGCCGCGCACGCCGCCGGCGCGCGGGTCACCGCGCACGTGTTCGGCGAGGACGCGCTGCCGGGGCTGCTCGCCGCGGGGATCGACTGCGTCGAGCACGGCACCGGGCTGACCGACGACACCATCGCCACGATGGCCGCCGCGGGCACCGCCCTGGTCCCGACGCTGATCAACATCGAGAACTTCCCGGACATCGCGGCCTCCGGCGCGGACCGGTTCCCGTCCTACGCCAAGCACATGCGGGAGCTGCACGCGCGCAACCGGGCCACCGTCGCGGCGGCGGTCGAGGCGGGTGTGCCGGTGTTCGCGGGCACCGACGCGGGCGGCGGCATCGAGCACGGCCGGATCGTGGACGAGGTCCAGGCGCTGCACGGCGTCGGCCTGTCGCGGCACGACGCGCTCGCCGCCGCGTCCTGGGCGGCCCGCGAGTGGCTGGGCTTCCCGTCGCTGGTGGAGGGCGCGGCGGCGGACGTCGTGGTCTACGACCGGGACCCGCGCGAGGACCTGGCGGCCCTGCGGCGCCCGTCGCTGGTGATGCTGCGCGGCCGGATCCACTGACCGGCAGGCGGGCCCGGTCCACCGGCCCGCCGGGTCCACCGACCGGTCGGTACCGGCCGGTCGGTCCGGGTCCCCGCGCCCGCCGCGGGTACCCCACCGCGCATGACCTCCTGGACGCCCCGCTCGCCGGGCACCTCCTCCACCGACCGCTCGCACGACCGCCGGGCGCGCCGCGAGCGCCGCCGCGCCGGCGGCCGACACCCCGCGCCGCGCCGTCCACCCGCGGGCGCGCCGGGTCTGACTAGGGTGTTTGCTGTGCAACCACCGGATGACCCCCCGACGGGACTGATCGCCGGCGTCCGCGCGGTCGGCCGCGAGCCGTCGCCGCGGCGCGCCGGGCAGCGCTGGGGCTTCGGCGCGTTCCTGCTGGTCGAAGCGGTGTTCGTGCTGACCGCCGTGTTCATCACCGCGATCGCGCGCACCTCCGGCGCGGACATCGGCTCGTCGGTCGCGTTCATCCTGGTCGGCTCGATGGTCCCGACCGTCCTGGCCGCCGCCGTCGCGGTGGCGATCACGCGGGTGCGCGGCAACGGCCCGCTGGTGGACCTGCGCCTGGAGTGGAACTGGGCGGACGTCAAGGTCGGCCTCAAGCTCGGCCTGCTCGGGCTGGGCCTGACCTACCTGGCCGCGCTGGTCTGGTCGCGGGTCGTCGGCGACCAGAACGCGACGTCCGCGATCGGCGAGCTGGTGGACGGCGTCGGGCTGCCGCTCGCCGCCGCGATCGCGATGTTCCTCTACGTCTGCTTCGTGGGCCCGATCTGCGAGGAGCTGATCTACCGGGGCCTGCTGTGGGGCGCGATCGAGCGGCAGGGCTGGAGCCAGTGGGCCGCGTTCGTGCTCACCACGCTGATCTTCGCGGCCAGCCACCTGGAACCGCTGCGCACGTCGCTGCTGATCGTGATAGCGCTGCCGATCGGCATCGCCCGGCTGATCACCCGCCGGCTCACCGCCAGCGTCGTGGCGCACGTGGTCAACAACTTCCTGCCCGGCCTGACGCTGCTGCTGGTCTCCGTCGGGGTGATGCCCACGTGATCGACCTGAACAGCGACCTCGGCGAGGGCTTCGGCATCTGGCGGCTGGGCGACGACGCGGCCCTGCTCGACGTCGTGACCAGCGCGAACGTGGCCTGCGGCTTCCACGCGGGCGATCCGTCGACCATGCGCCGGGTGTGCGCGCGGGCCGCCGAGCGCGGTGTCGCCGTCGGCGCGCAGGTGTCCTACCGCGACCTGGCCGGGTTCGGGCGGCGGTTCATCGACGCGGACCCGGCCGAACTGGCCGACGAGGTGCTGTACCAGATCGGCGCCCTGGAAGCGTGTGCGCGCGCGGCGGGCACACGGGTGTCCTACGTCAAGCCGCACGGCGCCTTGTACAACGCGACGGTGCACCACGACGCGCAGGCGCAGGCCGTGGTGCGCGGTGTGAAGGCGTTCGGCGACCTGCCCGTGCTCGGGCTGCCCGGCTCGCGGCTGCTGCACCACGCGGCGCGCGCGGGGCTGCGCGCGGTGCGCGAGGCGTTCGCCGACCGGGCTTACACGCCGGAAGGCGCGCTGGTGCCGCGCTCGCAGCCGGGCGCGGTGCTGACCGGGACGGACGCGGTGGTGGCCCAGGTGTTGCGGCTCGTCCGATCCGGTGAACTCGTGACCGTGACGGGTGAGATCATCGCTACCGAAGTGGACTCCATCTGCCTGCACGGCGATACCCCGGGCGCCGTGGCGCACGCCCGGTCCGTGCGGGAAGCGCTCCTCGACGCGGGCGTGCGACCGGGGCGATTCGTGCCCGCGTGACGCCGTCTGGCAGAATGGCCTGTTGTTCGCCGCGGTCGGTCCCTCTCACCGTGCCTCGGCGCCCAGACACCTGGGCGTTTCCCACCCGTGCCCCACTCGGGTGAGCAGTGCCCGAACCTGAGCAAACGAGAGCCTGAGGAGCACCCACACCCGTGGCCGTCAAGATCAAGCTGCAGCGGCTTGGCAAGATCCGTCAGCCGTACTACCGGATCGTCGTCGCCGACGCGCGCACCCGCCGCAACGGCAAGGCCATCGAGACGATCGGCAAGTACCACCCGAAGGAAGAGCCGTCGTTCATCGCGGTCGACACCGAGCGGGCGCAGTACTGGCTGGGCGTCGGCGCGCAGCCGACCGAGTCCGTCCAGCGCATCCTGGAGATCACCGGCGACTGGCAGAAGTTCAAGGGCCTGCCGGGCGCCGAGGGCACCCTGAAGGTCAAGGAGCCCAAGCCGAGCAAGGCCGACCTCTTCGCCGCCGCCCTCGCCGCGGCCGGCGACGCGCCGTCCACCGAGGCCACCACGCCGAAGAAGAAGTCCGCCAAGAAGGACGACGCGGCGAAGTCCGACGAGGCCGCCACCAAGGACGAGGCGTGAGCTTGTTGGCTGACGCCCTCGAACACCTCGTTCGGGGCATCGTCGACCACCCGGACGACGTCCGGGTCAACCTGGTCACGACCCGGCGCGGTCGCACGCTGGAGGTGCACGTCCACCCGGACGACCTCGGCAAGGTCATCGGCCGCAGCGGCCGGACCGCGACCGCCCTGCGCACCGTGATGGCGGGCATCGGTGGTCGTGGCGTGCGGGTCGACGTGGTCGACACCGACCGCTGAGCGCGCACGTGGACGTCGTCGTCGGCCGAGTGGCCAAGGCGCACGGGATCAGCGGTGAGCTGGCAGTCGACGTGCGCACCGACTCGCCCGAGCTGCGGTTCGCCCGCGGCTCGGCGCTGGTCGCCCAGCTGCGCGACGGCACGTCCCGCACCCTCACCGTCGCAGCCGCCCGGAACCACTCCGGGCGGCTGCTGGTGCGTTTCGAGGAAGTCCTGACCAGGGACGTCGCCGAAACCCTCCGCGGCACGCTGCTGCTCGCGGGCACCGCCGACCTGCCACCCACCGGTGACCCGGACGAGTTCTACGACCACGAGCTGGAGGGCCTGCGGGCCGAGCTGGTGGACGGCACCGAGGTCGGCACGGTCCTGGAGATCGTGCACGGCCCGGGCGGCGAGCTGCTGGTGGTCCGCCGCGCGGACGACGAGGTGCTGGTCCCGTTCGTCCGGGAGATCGTGCCCACCGTGGACGTCGCCGGCGGTCGCGTCGTGCTCGACCCGCCCGAGGGGCTGCTCGATGCGGATTGACGTCGTCACGATCTTCCCGGAGTACCTGGACCCGCTGCGCGCCGCGCTGCTGGGCAAGGCCGTCGACCGGGGCCTGATCAGCTTCGGCGTGCACGACCTGCGGAACTGGGCGCACGACGTGCACAAGGCCGTGGACGACAGCCCGTACGGCGGCGGTCCCGGCATGGTGATGAAGCCCCAGGTCTGGGGCGAGGCGCTGGACGCCGTGTGCGCGGGGGAGCCCCCGCGGCTCATCGTCCCCACGCCCGCCGGGCGGCCCTTCACGCAGGCGTTGGCGCACGAGTACGCCGCGGAGCCGCACCTGGTGTTCGCGTGCGGTCGCTACGAGGGCATCGACCAGCGCGTGGTGGACGACGCGGCGCGGCGGATGCGCGTGGACGAGGTGTCCATCGGCGACTACGTGCTGGTCGGCGGCGAGGTCGCGGTGCTGGTCATCGTGGAGGCGGTGGCCCGGCTGCTGCCCGGCGTGCTGGGCAACCCGGCGTCGGCCGCGCAGGACTCGTTCTCCGACGGGCTGCTGGAGGGCCCGGCCTACACCCGGCCGGAGGTCTGGCGCGACCTGGCCGTGCCGGACGTGCTGCGGTCGGGCAACCACCGGGCGATCGACCGCTGGCGGCGCGACCAGTCGCTGCGCCGCACGTGGGAGCGCCGCCCCGAGCTGGTCGAGGCCCTGCCGGAGGACGCGCTGGACAAGCACGACCGGAAGCTGCTCGACGAGCTGCGATAGGCCCGATTTCGTCGGGCCGCAACCCATCTGGCACACTGGACAGGTTGCTGCACCCGGGTCGTCCGGCGTGCGCCGCAAGCCCGCCCCCGCGCGATGTGCAAGTCGAGACGTCTCGCGCCTCGGGGGAGTACGTACACGTGAGGACGAGGACGGACCACCGATGAACACCCTGGACGCTCTTGACGCCCAGTCGCTGCGCTCCGACATCCCGAGCTTCCGGCCGGGCGACACGCTGAAGGTCCACGTCCGCGTCATCGAGGGCTCCCGCGAGCGGGTCCAGGTGTTCCAGGGCGTCGTGATCCGCCGCCAGGGCGGCGGCATCCGCGAGACCTTCACCGTCCGCAAGGTCTCGTTCGGCGTCGGCGTCGAGCGCACCTTCCCGGTGCACTCCCCGAACATCGCCGAGATCGAGGTCGCCACCCGCGGCGACGTCCGCCGGGCGAAGCTGTACTACCTGCGCGACCTGCGCGGCAAGGCCGCCAAGATCAAGGAGAAGCGCGAGGCCAAGCCGGCCTCCTGACGCCGGGTTCACGTTCTACCAGTAGCCTGCCCATCGTGGCAGAACCCGTGCGCAGCTCCGCTGGCGAAGACGGTCGGGAACCCGATGCCGAGTCCACCCCGGACTCGGCATCGGTCGGTAGGGGCAAGCCGAGGAAGAAGGCCCCGCTCTGGCGCGAGATCCTCGTGCTGCTGGGCACGGCGCTGGTGCTCACCGTCCTGATCCAGACGTTCCTGGCCCGCGTCTACGTCATCCCGTCGGCCTCGATGGAGCAGACGCTGCACGGCTGCACCTCGCCCTGCTTCGGCGACCGGGTGCTCGTGGACAAGCTCGTCTACGACTTCACCGACATCGAGCCGGGCGAGGTCGTCGTGTTCCGCGGGCCGCCCGCGTGGACCGCGAACGACTTCGAATCGCCCCGTTCGGATAACCCGATCGTGCGAATTTTCCAATCCGGCCTGTCCCTGGTCGGCCTCGCGCCGCCGGACGAGCGCGATTTCGTCAAGCGCGTCATCGCCGTGGGCGGGCAGACCGTCGAGTGCTGCGACGAGCAGCACCGGCTGAAGGTCGACGGCAAGCCGCTGGACGAGCCCTACGTCTACTGGCAGCCCGGCACGGGCCCGGAGGACCACGACGCGTTCGAGGCGGTCAAGGTGCCCGAGGGGCAGCTGTGGGTGATGGGCGACAACCGCACCAACTCCACCGACTCCCGCCGGCAGGGCGGTGGCGGGGTGAACGGGACCGTGCCGGAGTCCGACGTGATCGGCAAGGCGCGCGCCGTCGTGCTGCCGCCGTCGCGGTGGGGCGGCGTCGGCGACCACAACCCGCAGGCCGTGGCGCTGGGCGCGCCCGCGTGGCAGGCCGGCATCCCGGCGGGCGCGGGCCTGCTCGCGGCGTGGCCGGTGGTGTTCCTCGGGCGCAGGCTGCGCACCCGGTTGACCAGGGCCTCACAGCCCGGATCGGTACGCTGAGCCGGTGGTAGACGTCGCACCTTCCCGCGGTTCGTCCGACGAGGAGCCCGAGCGCGCCTCGGACGAGGAGAAGATCGAGCAGTTCCGCGAGCGGTCGAAGAAGAAGCGGAAGGGGTCGTTCTGGCGGGAGCTGCCGATCCTGGTCGTGGTGGCGGTCGGGCTGGCGTTCCTGATCCAGACGTTCCTGGCGCGCGTCTACATGATCCCCTCGGAGTCGATGGAGCAGACGCTGCACGGCTGCGCGTCGCCCTGCTTCGGCGACCGGGTGCTGGTGGACAAGCTCACCTACGACTTCACCGACCCCTCGCCGGGTGACGTGGTGGTGTTCCACGGCCCGGACAGCTGGATCAACAACGACTTCGCGCCGGCCGACCCGCCCAGCCCGGTGGTGGGGTTCTTCCAGGGGCTGGGCTCGCTGATCGGCATCCCCACCGCGAACGAGGAGGACTTCGTCAAGCGGATCATCGCGGTCGGCGGGCAGACCGTGAAGTGCTGCGACGACAGGAACCGGGTGCTGGTCGACGGCAAGCCGCTGGACGAGCCGTACGTGTACTGGGAGCCGGGGCGCGGCAGCTTCCAGGAGTCGTTCGACGAGCTGAAGATCCCCGACGGGTTCCTGTTCGTGATGGGCGACAACCGCAACGACTCGTGCGACTCGCGCTGCCAGGGCGACCGGCGGCTCGGCGGGCTGGTCCCGGTGGACAACGTGGTGGGCAAGGCGCGGGTGATCGTGCTGCCGCCGTCGCGGTGGGGCGGCGTCGGCGACCACGACCCGCAGGCGGTGGCCATCGGCGCCCCCGCGTGGCAGGACGCCGTGCCCGCCGGGGTGGGCCTCGCGGCGGCGTGGCCCGTGCTGCTGCTGGGCAGGCGGGTGAGGGCGCGGATCCGGCGATCCCGGCTGGGATAGGGTCGGGTGGTGATCCGCAAGCCGCCCCGTGCCCAGGTCCGGCGGGCCGCGGGGACCTGGGCGCTCCAGGCCGCGCTGGACCGGCGCGGCCTGGGACCCGTGGCCGGGGTGGACGAGGCCGGGCGCGGAGCGTGCGCCGGGCCGCTGGTGGTCGCGTCGTGCGTGCTCAGGTCGGGTGACGCGGCCCGGTTCGAGGGGCTGACCGACTCCAAGCTGCTGACCGCCCGGGCCCGCGACCGGCTGTACGACCTGGTGCTCGACCGCGCGGTGGACCGCGCGGTGGTCGTGATCCCGGCCTGGGAGGTCGACCTGGTCGGCGTGCACGTGGCGAACGTCGAGGGGATGCGCCGGGCGGTGGCGCGGCTGTCCGCGCACCCCGGCTACGTGCTGACCGACGGCTTCCCGGTGCCGGGGCTGACCGCGCCGAACACGCCGGTGGTCAAGGGCGACCGGGTGGCCGCGTGCGTCGCGGCGGCGTCGGTGCTGGCGAAGGTCACCAGGGACCGGATCATGGCCGGGTTGCACGAGGAGCTGCCCGTCTACGGGTTCGACGTGCACAAGGGCTACAGCACGGCCGACCACACCGCCGCGCTGCTCGAGCACGGGCCGAGCGCGGAGCACCGCTGGTCGTATGCGAACGTGGCGTCCGCGGGAGCGCGGCTGGGCATGGCGCCGCCGCACCGGGTGGCGCGTGACGTGCTTTCCCCCACCGTGGTCCAGAATGGAACATCGCCGCAGACCAGCGGTGGCAGGCTCGCGACGAGGAGGGGCGCGGATTCGATGAGCACCCGCGCGGAGGCGTAATGAGTGCAGAGGATCTCGAGAAGTACGAGACCGAGATGGAGCTGTCGCTGTACAAGGAGTACCGCGACATCGTCAGCCAGTTCTCGTTCGTCGTGGAGACCGAGCGGCGGTTCTACCTGGCCAACTCGGTGGACGTGCAGGTCCGCAACGCGGACGGCGAGGTCTACTTCGAGGTGCGGATGTCCGACGCGTGGGTCTGGGACATGTACCGGCCCGCCCGGTTCGTGAAGAACGTCCGGGTCATCACCTTCAAGGACGTCAACGTCGAGGAACTGGACAAGCCCGACCTGCGGCTGCCCGAGGACGGCCCGTTCAACTCCTGATCGCCACGTGAACCGCGGAGGGGCCCACCCGGAAATCGGGTGAGCCCCTCCGCGGCATCGCGGCAATATCACACGACTCCGACAATTCGGCCGTTCCCGGGCTCCGGGACGGGAGTTGTCCACAGCCCTCCGGTTGTCCACAGATCCCGGTCGGCGCCTGGCTCCGCTAGATCCGCTTCGGCACAGTCGAGCACGTCACGACCCCGACCGAAGCCGGAGCCACCGATGCCGACCACACAGGAGCTGGGCGCCCTCGGCGAGCACGTCGCCTGCGAGTACCTGCGCCGACAGGAGCGCCTGGCGCTGCTGCACCGCAACTGGCGCTGTCCCGACGGGGAGCTGGACGTCGTCGCGACCGACGGCGCCCGCCTGGTCGTGTGCGAGGTGAAGTGCCGCTCCGGCACGGGCCGGGGCAGTCCGCTCGACACCGTCTCGCCCGCCAAGCTGGAGCGCGTCCGGGCGCTGGCCCGGCGCTGGCGTGACCTGCACGGCCTGCACCGCCTGGCGATCCGCTGCGACCTGGTGGGCGTCCTCTGGCCGCGTTCCGGGCCCGTCCGCCTGCACCACCTGCGGGGTGCCTGACATGGCGCTGGCGAGAGCGTGGTCGGTGGCGCTGTTCGGCGTGGACGGCGTGCCGGTGGAGATCGAGGCGGACGTCGGGGCGGGCGTGGTCCGCACCCAGCTGCTGGGCCTGCCGGACGCGGCGCTGCACGAGTCGAAGGACCGGGTGAAGGCGGCGGTCCGCAACAGCGACCACAGCTGGCCGACCCAGCGCGTGACCCTGGGCCTGTCCCCGGCGACCCTGCCGAAGGGCGGCTCCGGCTACGACCTGGCCCTGGCGTGCGTGGTCCTGGCCGCGGCCCAGGCGGTCCCGGCGGACCGGCTGCCGGGCACGGTCCTCATCGGCGAGCTGGCCCTGGACGGCCGGGTGCGCACCGTCCGGGGCGTGCTGCCCGCGCTGATGGCGGCCCGCCGCGCCGGCCTGGAGACGGCGATCGTGCCCACGGCGTGCCTGCCCGAAGCGGCCCTGGTCGAGGGCCTGACCCTGCGCGGCGCGTCGACGCTGGCCGACGTGATCGCGTGGCTGAACGGCGACGACGACACCCTGGCGAAACCGGGCGGCCAGCGGCCCAGGCCCGCGCTGTCCCGGCCGGGCCCCGACCTGTCCGACGTGGTGGGCCAGCCCGAGGCGCGGTGGGCGCTGGAGGTGGCGGCGGCGGGCGGCCACCACATCCTGCTCACCGGCCCGCCCGGCTCCGGCAAGACGATGCTGGCCGAGCGCCTGGTGAGCCTGCTGCCGCCGCTGTCGGCGGACGAGGCGATCGGCGTGACGGCGATCCACTCGGTCGCGGGCCTGCTCACCCCGGAGACCCCGCTGGTGGACACCCCGCCGTTCGTCTCCCTGCACCCGTCCACGTCCACGGCGGCGCTGGTGGGCGGCGGGACGGGCCTGGCGAAGCCGGGGGCGGTGAGCCAGGCCCACCGCGGCGTCCTGTTCATCGACGAAGCCTGCGAGTTCGGCGCCAGGAACCTCGACTCGCTGCGCACCTGCCTGGAGGAGGGCGAGGTCCGCATCGCCCGCCGCGACGGCATCGCGCGGTACCCGGCCCGCTTCCAGTTGGTCCTGGCGACGAACCCGTGCCCCTGCGCGCCGCCGAAGGACCTCGACTGCATCTGCGTGCCGACGGCGAAGCGCCGCTACCAGGCCAAGCTCTCCGGCCCGCTGCTGGACCGGGTGGACCTGAGGGTGACCATGCGCCCGCTGACGGCGATGATGGCCGCCGAGGTGGCCGACCCGGAGCCGACGGCGGTGGTGCGCACCAGGGTCCTCAAGGCGCGGACGCGGGCCCGCGACCGCTGGGCGGCCCACGGCTGGCGGACGAACGCGGAGGTCCCCGGTCCGGCCCTGCGGCGGGAGTTCCGCCTGCCGAGGCAGGCGACGACCCTGCTCGACCGAGCCCTGGCCCTGGGCGCCCTGACCGGCCGAGGAGCCGACCGGTGCCTGCGGGTCGCGTGGACGCTGGCCGACCTGGCGGAGACGCCGCAGCCGACGGCGGACCACGTGGCGGCGGCCCTCGAATTCCGGGAGCGGAGAAGGCCGTGACCACCGACCCCGCCCTGTGCGGCACCAACCTCCCGGGCGCCGGCCCCAGCGTCCACGGTCCAGGCGGCACCGGCCCCTGTGTCCACGATCCCTACGGCATCGGCCCCTGCAGCACCGCCTTCCCAAGTGCAGATTCCCCCGGCACCAGCCTTTTCGGCACTGACGCCGGAGGCGTCGGCCCCTTCGGCACTGATCCCCTCGACATCGATCCGTTCAGCAACGGCCTCTTCGGCACAAGCCCTCTCATCGCCGGCCCCTTCGACACCACCTCTTCCGGGGCGGCGCACCCCGATGCCGAACTGTCGGGCAGCAGGTCTGCCGGCGGCGTCTTCGCGGGCGGCAGGCCCTCGTGCACCGAACCTTCGGGCAGCGCGCTCCTCGACGCCGACCGGGCGAGCAGTACCCGCTCCGCCGTCACCCCCTCGGTCCGGAGGCCCTTCGACGGCACGCCCTCCACCGCCAAGCCTTCGGACAACCACCCACCAGGCCCCCGGCTGACCCGCTTGCCCATCCCCCAACCCCCGATGCCGGCCCCCGTCCCGCTGCCCTTGCGCCACGGTCCGTACGCCGGCCGCCCCAGGCTGCGCCGCCTGGCCGCCCCCGAGCCCGAGGCCCGCCGGTCCCTCGGCCAACCGACCAGGCGGATGTCAGCGCGGTCCATCCCCCCGTACCCCGACGCCCCGCCGACCGCCTCGCCAACCACCCCGCCGACCGCCCCGTCACCGATCGGAGACCCCTCGTGACCGCCTCGACCCCGCCGCCCTCCCCTCTCGCACCGCCGCACCTCCCGTCACCGCACCTCTCGCCGCCCCAGCCCACAGCTCCCCGACAAGCCGCACCCCACCACCCCGGCCCGGCGACGACCCCGCTCGAACCGCACCCCGGCCCGCCCACGCCCCCCGACCCCGCTCCGCCTCATCACCCGCTCACCACCGGGAACCGCCCACCCGATCCACCCCCGCCCCCTGCCCTCCCACCACCCATAGGGGGCGGGCCGACCGAAGCCCGCAACGAAGCGGCCCCCACCCAGGCGTCCGTCGCCACCCCACCCGCCAACCAAGCGCCGCCCGTTCACCCCGCGCCGCCCGCAAGCGCACCATCCCCCGGCACCCCGACCACATCACCGGCTGCGGGTTCGCCCGGGTGTTCGGCCGGGCAGTCAGCCGGTCGCACCGACCTCTCCTCGGGCCCGGGAGTCCGACGCGAGGGCGCTGCCGTCAAGGTCTGCGGCGAGTGGTGCAAGGCCCACCGGGCCTGCGACGGCACGGCAGGGTGCTGCCGGGGGAGCTGCTGTGGTGTGCGGAACGGCAGCGTTCCGCAGCGGTCCGCTCCCTCGGGCGCCGACGCCCGGCACCGGTGCGGTTCCCCGTCGCCCCGCGGTGGTCCGCAACCGCCCGGCGGTGTGCGCGGAGCACGCGCCTGCGCGGCTGTCGATCGCGGAGCGGGGTGCGGAGCGGGGTGCGGTCGGCGGTGTCGAGGGCCCCAGTCCTGGCTGGGCGCCGTCGTGAGCGTCTGGTTGCTGCGGCCGAAACCCGGCTGCGGGCAGCGGGTCGCCGCCTGTCGCGGTTCGGTGCGGGGCTGTTCGCGATCCGGTCGGGTGTGCTGGGCGGCGTGTGCCGGGCGGTGTCCGTCGGCGGCGTGCCGTGGGTGACGACGCCGTCCGACTGGCGCGCGCCTACCTCTCCCGCGTCGCGGAACCGCCCGCGGCGGCGTTGGCCGCTCTCGTCGCCGAGGTCGGGCCGGTGCGCGCGGCGCGCCTGGTGCGGCAGGGGGAGGTCTCCGGCGCCGTCGACAGCGAGACGTCCGCCCGGCGCGCCGAGGACAGGGCCGCGGAAGACCTGGCCGCGGTCGCCGAGTCGGGCGGCAGACTGGTGGTCCCCGAGGACGACGAGTGGCCCGAGTGGCCGTTCAACGCGCTCACCATGGCCGCCGCGCACGGCCTGCGGTGCGGGTTGGCGCCGCTCGCGCTGTGGGTGCGCGGTGGCGGGGAGCTGGCCGGGCTGGCCGAGCGGGCGGTCGCCGTCGTCGGCAGCCGGTCGGCCAGCGGGTACGGGCAGCACGTCGCGGCCGAGTTCGGGTTCGGGCTGGCCGAGGCCGGTGTCACGGTGGTGTCCGGGGCCGCCTACGGCATCGACGGCGCCGCGCACCGCGGCGCGCTGACCGCGGGCGGGCCCACCATCGCCGTGCTGGCCTGCGGCGTCGACATCGCCTACCCGCGCGGTCACCAGGGCCTGCTCGAACGCATCCCGCACCACGGCCTCGTGGTGAGCGAGTACCCGCCGGGGCGCCGGCCCGCCCGGCACCGCTTCCTGACGCGCAACCGGCTCATCGCCGCCCTGGGCGAGGGGACGGTGGTGGTGGAGGCCGGGAAGCGCAGCGGCGCCAAGAACACCGCGGCCTCGACCGCGGCCCTGGGGCGGGTGCTGATGGCGGTGCCGGGGCCGATCACGTCGGCGAGTTCGGCCGGCTGCCACGAGCTGCTGCGGTCGGGGGAGGCGTTGGCGGTCAGCAGCGTGGCGGAGGTGATCGAGTCGACCGGGCGGCTCGGGGTGGACCTCGTCGAAGCCACGCGGAGCACCGAAGCCGGTCTTCCACAGGGCGAGGCGCTGCGGGTGTTCGAGGCGCTGCCGCTGGGTTCCGGCGCGACCGCCGAGGCGGTGGCGGTGGAGTCCGGGGTCGCGCTGCCGCGGGTTCGGGCCCTGTTGCCCGAACTGGAGCTGGTGCGGTTGGCCGAACGGGTGGATGCCGGGTGGAAGCGCTCTCACGAGGGGTGCCGGCGTGGCGGTACTTGACCAAGGGCGTCGGGAGGCGCAGCGTCAGGGGCTATGTGCCCGCCGCCGCCGCACGCTCGAACTCGTCGTGTCGATCTTGTCGGGTTGCGTCGCGAGCTGCCGAGCGACGTCGCGGAAGCCCTGGACGGCTACGAACGCCACCTGGCGCTGGAGCGCTCCCTCTCGCCGCACACGGTCCGGGCCTACCTGGCCGACGTGGTGTCCCTGCTGGTCCACCTGGCGTCCGGGGCCCCGGACGACGCCGCGGTGAAGGCGATCGACCTGGCCGGTCTCCGGTCGTGGCTGGCCGCCCAGCACTCGGCGGGCGCGAGCCGGACGACGCTGGCCCGGCGCGCGGCCTCCGCCCGCGCGTTCACGGCGTGGGCGACGCGGACGGGTGTGCTGACCGACGACCCGGGTCCCCGGCTCGCCGCTCCCCGGCCACACCGCACCCTGCCCGCCGTGCTGCGGGCGGACCAGGCGGAGGCCGTGATGTCGGCTGCGGAAGTCGACGCGGAACAGGGCGATCCGGTTGCGCTGCGTGACAAGGCCGTGGTGGAGTTGCTGTACGCGACAGGTGTTCGCGTCGCCGAGTTGTGCGGTCTCGACCTCGGTGACGTCGACTACTCCCAAAGGGTGATTCGGGTTCTGGGCAAGGGCAGGCGCGAACGCACCGTCCCATTCGGCGTTCCGGCCGAACGGGCAGTACGGCGCTGGGTGGAACGCGGCCGATCGGCGCTGGTCAGCGACCGTTCACCGAACGCGCTGTTCCTCGGCGCGCGCGGCGGCCGGCTCGATCCGCGTACCGCCAGGAGAGTTGTTCACGATGTAGTGGGTGCGGTGCCCGGAGCGGCCGACACGGGGCCGCACGGGCTGCGCCACACCGCGGCCACGCACCTGTTGGAAGGGGGAGCGGACCTGCGCACCGTCCAAGAGCTTCTCGGTCACGCTACGCTCGCAACGACTCAGCTCTACACCCACGTCACCGTCGAACGGCTGAAGGCGATCCATGACCGAACCCACCCCCGCTCCTGATGCCGCAGGGGGAGGTTCGCGGACCGCAACCGTGACCTCTCCCACCGCCGCGCGCGTCGGGACCTCGTCGGAGGCGCAGGACTCGGCCGTGCACGCCCCGACCGGGACGAACGGTCACCAGCTCGACGAGTCCCGGTACCCGGGGTCGGCCGATGACGACGACCCGTCCAACGGGCACGTCATGACCTCGCCCCTCGGCAGACCGGCGCACCCCGCTTCGGAGTCGCGCACGGCCGACGACGTGGAAGCCGGCATCATCGCGCTCTGGCACACCTACGGCCAATCGCACGAGCAGTTCCTCCGCGACCGCCTGGTGCTGCACTACGCGCCGCTGGTCAAGTACGTCGCGGGCCGCGTCGGCACGGGGCTGCCCGCCCACGTGGACGTGGCCGACCTGATCCAGTCGGGCATCTTCGGCCTGGTCGACGCCATCGAGAAGTTCGAGCCCGAGCGCGGCCTGAAGTTCGAGACGTACGCGATGCAGCGCATCCGCGGCGCGATCCTGGACGACCTGCGCTCGCAGGACTGGGTGCCGAGATCGGTCCGGAGCCGGGCCCGCGACGTCGAACGCGCCCTGGAACGCCTCGGCGCCTGCCTCCAGCGCACGCCGACCGACCGCGAACTCGCCGCCGAGCTCAAGATCGGCCTGGGTGAGCTGCGGGAGCTGTACGCGCAGCTCCAACTCACCAGCGTGGTGGCGCTGGACGAGCTGATCGCGGCGGGCCGCAGCGCCGGCGCCGGAGCGTCACTGGCCGAGTCGCTGCCCGACGAGGACGCGGAGGACCCGATCGCCACCCTGGTCGACCAGGACAGCCGCCGCCAGCTCGCGGACGCGATCGCGCAGCTCGCCGAGCGCGACCGCGTCGTGGTGACCTTGTACTACTTCGAGAACCTCACCCTCGCCGAGATCGGCAAGGTCCTGGGCGTGACGGAATCCAGGGTCTGCCAACTGCACACCCGAGCGGTGCTGCGGCTGCGCACCAAGCTCAACGAACAGCTCGAAGCCTGATCCGCCTCCCGCCGAACACCCGAAGCCCGATGCCTCGTCCCCGGTTGCGCGCTGTTCCGGTTGCGCAACCTTCCAGCACCTCACTGTTCCGACTGCGCGCTGTCCTCGGTTGCCTTGCCTTTCGGCTGCCTTGTCTTTCGGCTGCCTTTGCCTTTCGTCGCCTTCGCCTTCCGGCTGTTCTTGCTTCCCGGCCGGCCGGGCTTTCCGGTTTCCCGCGCCCTCCGGCTGCCACGCGGCCCTCGACTGTTCGCGCCACGGGTAGGCGCGGGTGCGTGAATCCGTGGGTTCGGAAATCGGGTTGGGTGTTCGCACGGGGCTGGGACTGGTCGAGGGGGAGCAGGCGGACGCGGGTGGTTCGCAGGAGGTCGAGTGGGTCGAGGTAGTGGCGGAGGTGGCCGGTGAGCGTGCGGTGGGCGCCCCAGTGCAGGCAGGGGGTCGGGCAGCCCCCGTGGCCTGGTCGGAGGGCGCCGATCGGTGTGCCCCGCGCTACCCGTTGGCCTCGGGTGACCAGGGGTTTCACCGGTTCGTAGGTGGTGCGCAGGCCGTTCGCGTGGGACAGGGACACCACCTGCCTGGTCACCACCGTTCCGGCGAAGACCACCGTGGCGTCGGCTGCCGCCAGGACCGGGGCGTCCGGCGGGCCGCCGAGGTCCACGCCCCGGTGACCCGCGCCGTACGGGACCGGTGGGGCCTGGAAGGGGCGCAGCACCGGGTGCGGTGGCGCCAGCGGCCAGCCGAAGCGGGACGGGCGGGCCGACGCGGGCGGGGTCGCCGCCGGGACCACGGCTGACACCGCGGTCAGGGCCACGGCCAGCATCACGGCCAGCGCCGCCGCCGACACCGGCGACAACACCGGCACCGGCACCGACGGCACCGGCGGCAACACCGGCACCGACGGCACCGACGGCACCGACGGCAACACCGGCACCGGCGGCGCCGGCGACAGCGCCGACACCGACACCGGCACCGACGACACCGACACCGGCACGGGCACCGGTGCCGGCACCGACGCCGGCGTGGTGGGTGGTGGGGCTGGGAGCAGGGGTTTTCCGGGGTTGGGGGGCATGGGTCCACGGTGGCCCGGGGTGGGTGGGGCCGCCAGGGGGTCTTCCGGAACTGTGGACAGAGCGAGGGGCTGTGGACAACCAGGGGTCGGTTCGGTTCTCGGAGCCGGTGCGGCGTACACTCGACGCGCGGCCCGTGTAAGCGCGGGGCGACTTCGCGTGCCAATGCAGACCCGGTTCACCCCACCGTGTTCGGGTCGCGGCGTCCGGCGGTCCTGAGGTCAACTCTGGTTCGGGCGGCGGCAGGGGCACCAGGGCGGTGGTCCGACCCGGTCCACCGCGAACAACCGGAACGCGCGCCGGTCCAGGCCGGCGCGCCTGATCGAAGAGGTGCGAACCCGGCCATGGCCGTCGTCACCATGAAGCAGCTGCTCGACAGCGGCGTGCACTTCGGGCACCAGACCCGTCGCTGGAACCCGAAGATGAAGCGCTACATCCTCACCGAGCGCAACGGCATCTACATCATCGACCTCCAGCAGACGCTGACCTACATCGACCGGGCTTACGAGTTCGTCAAGGAAACGGTCGCGCACGGCGGGTCGATCCTGTTCATCGGCACCAAGAAGCAGGCGCAGGAGGCCATCGCCAACGAGGCCCTCCGCGTCGGCATGCCCTTCGTGAACCAGCGCTGGCTGGGTGGCATGCTCACCAACTTCTCCACGGTGCACAAGCGCCTCCAGCGGCTCAAGGAGCTGGAGTCGATGGAGCAGACCGGCGGTTTCCAGGGTTTCACCAAGAAGGAAATCCTGATGATGAACCGCGAGAAGGACAAGCTGGAGCGCACGCTCGGCGGTATCCGCGACATGTCCAAGGTGCCCAGCGCCGTCTGGATCGTGGACACCAAGAAGGAGCACATCGCGGTCGGCGAGGCGCGCAAGCTGAACATCCCGATCGTCGCGGTCCTCGACACCAACTGCGACCCGGACGAGGTCGACTACCCGATCCCGGGCAACGACGACGCCATCCGGTCCGCCGCGCTGCTGACCAAGGTCGTGGCCGAGGCCGCGGCCGCCGGTCTGATGGCCCGCTCGGGTGCCCGGACCAACGTCGCCGACGGCGCCGACAAGCCCGAGCCGGGCGTCGCCACCGACGAGCCGCTGGCCGAGTGGGAGCAGGAGCTGCTCGTCGGCGCCGAGGCGACCGACAAGCCCGCCGCGCCCGCCGAGGGCACCGAGGCCGTCCAGTCCTGACCCGCCGCGCGCCGTGCCCGCGACACCTCGCGGGCACGGCGCGCGTCCCCGGCCACCGCACCACCCCCGCGCGTATCCCGCAGAAGGAACGGAAACCCGCACGATGGCGAACTACACCGCCGCTGACGTGAAGCGCCTGCGCGAGCTGACCGCCGCAGGCATGATGGACTGCAAGAAGGCGCTGGAAGAGGCTGACGGCGACTTCGACAAGGCGGTCGAGATCCTGCGCATCAAGGGTGCGAAGGACGTCGACAAGCGCGCCGCGCGCACCACCTCGAACGGCCTGGTCGCCGCCGAGGACGGCGTGATGGTCGAGCTGCGCTGCGAGACCGACTTCGTCGCCAAGAACTCCGACTTCCAGGAGCTGGCCTCCCGGATCGTCGCGGTCGCCAAGGCCACCCGCCCGGCGGACGTCGACGTGCTCAAGGCCACCGACCTCGACGGCCAGTCCGTCGACGCGGTCGTCCAGGAGTTCTCGGCCAAGATCGGCGAGAAGCTGGAGCTGGCGAAGGTCGCGGTCTTCGACGGCGCCGTCACCACCTACCTGCACCGCCGGGCCGCCGACCTGCCGCCCGCCGTGGGCGTCGTGGTCGAGTACACCGGTGACAGCGAGGACGCCGCGCGCGGCGCCGCCATGCAGATCGCCGCGATGCGCCCCCGCTACCTCACCCGCGACGAGGTGCCCGCCGACGTGGTCGCCAACGAGCGCCGCATCGCCGAGGAGACCTCGCGCGAGGAGGGCAAGCCGGAGGCCGCGCTGCCCAAGATCGTCGAGGGCCGGGTCAACGGCTTCTTCAAGGACGTCGTGCTCCTGGAGCAGGCTTCCGTGACGGAGTCCAAGAAGACGGTCAAGGCCGTGCTGGACGAGGCCGGCGTCACCGTGACGCGCTTCGCCCGGTTCGAGGTCGGCGAAGCCTGATTCGCGTGGGGGCGGGGTTGCGCGAGGATGCAACCCCGCCCTTGCCGTGTCCAGAGGAGGACCTGTTGAGCGCAGAGGTAGACGAGGAGCCAGGCCACGGTTACCGCCGGGTCATGCTCAAACTCGGTGGCGAGATGTTCGGCGGCGGGGGTGTCGGCGTCGACCCCGACGTCGTGCAGACCGTCTCCCGCCAGATCGCCGCGGTCGTCCGAACAGGGGTCCAGGTCGCCGTCGTCATCGGTGGCGGCAACTTCTTCCGCGGCGCCGAACTCCAGCAGCGCGGCATGGACCGCAGCCGCGCCGACTACATGGGAATGCTGGGCACCGTCATGAACTGCCTGGCGCTGCAGGACTTCCTGGAGCGCGAGCACGGCATCGAGACGCGCGTGCAGACCGCCATCACGATGGGCCAGGTCGCCGAGTCCTACATCCCGCGCCGCGCCATGCGCCACCTGGACAAGGGCCGCGTGGTGATCTTCGGCGGCGGCGCGGGGATGCCGTACTTCTCCACCGACACCACCGCCGCGCAGCGGGCCCTGGAGATCGGTTGCGAGGTCGTGCTGATGGCCAAGGCCGTGGACGGCATCTACACCGCGGACCCGAGGATCGACCCGGACGCGCAGATGTTCGACCACATCACCCACCGCGAGGTGCTCGAACGGGGCCTCAGCGTGGCCGACGCGACCGCCTTCAGCCTGTGCATGGACAACAACATGCCGATCATGGTGTTCAACCTGCTCACCGAGGGGAACATCGCGCGGGCCGTGCGCGGTGAGAAGATCGGCACGCTGGTGAGCACCCCCGGTGGTCGCCCGTCTTTCTAGACCTGCTGGGATTTGAGCCGAACTGCGCACACCAAGGGAGTCAGCCGTGATCGACGAGACCCTCCTCGACGCCGAGGAGAAGATGGAAAAAGCGGTGTCCGTGGCGAAGGAAGACCTGGCGGCGGTGCGCACCGGCCGCGCCACACCCGCCATGTTCTCCCGCATCGTCGTCGAGTACTACGGTTCGCCGACCCCGCTGAACCAGCTGGCCAGCGTCGCCATCCCGGAGGCGCGGATGGCGGTCGTCAAGCCCTACGACACCAGCCAGCTGAACTCGGTCGAGAAGGCCATCCGCGACTCGGACCTGGGCGTCAACCCCTCCAACGACGGCTCGGTCATCCGGGTGGTGATCCCGCAGCTGTCCGAGGAGCGCCGCCGCGAGATGGTCAAGGTCGCGAAGGGCAAGGGCGAGGACGCCAAGGTCTCCATCCGCAACATCCGCCGCAAGGCCAAGGAGGAGCTGGACCGCCTGGTCAAGGACGGCGAGGTCGGCGAGGACGAGGGCTCCCGCGCCGAGAAGGAGCTGGAGAACGTGACGCACCGCTACGTCGCGCAGGTCGACGAGCTGGTCAAGCACAAGGAAGCCGAGCTGCTCGAGGTCTAGGTGTGGTCGCGTCGGTGTCGTCCGGCCGGGTGGCCGGCCGCAGGTCTTCCCCGGTCGGTCGGCGACCGTGATAGGAGCACAGGTGTCAGGCGGCGGTGAGCAGGGCGCGGCCCGCCCGAGCGCGTCACGCGCGGGCCGGGACCTGCGCGCGGCCGTCGCCGTCGGCGTCGGCCTGGGCGCGGTCATCCTGTTCGCGCTGTTCACGGTGCGGCAGCTGTTCGTCGGCGTCGTCGCGATCGCGGTGGCGGTCTCGATGTACGAGCTGGCGGGCGCGGTGCGGCGCGGGGCGGGCATCCGGGTGGCGCTGGCGCCCGTGCTCCTGGGCGGCCAGGCGGTGGTGTGGCTGGCCTGGCCGTACGGGCGCGAGGGCGTGCTGACCGCGTTCGTGGTGACCGTCCTGGTGTGCCTGATCTGGCGGCTGAAGGACGGCGCGGACGGCTACCTGCGGGACGTCACCGCGTCGGTCTTCACCGTCGTGTACGTGGCCGTGTTCGCCTCCTTCGCGGTGATGCTGGTCGTCGCCGAGGACGGCGTGTTCCGGGTGCTGTGCTTCCTCGTCGGCGTGGTCCTGTCCGACACCGGCGGGTACGCGGCCGGCGTCTTCTTCGGCAAGCACCCCATGGCGCCCACCATCAGCCCGAAGAAGTCCTGGGAGGGGTTCGCGGGCTCGATGGCGGCGGGCATGGTCGGCGGCGCGCTCACCGTCGGCCTGCTGCTGGGCGGCCAGTGGTGGCACGGCGTGCTGTTCGGCGCCGCGCTCGTGGTCACCGCCACCACCGGAGACCTGGTGGAGTCGCTGATCAAGCGGGACCTCGGGCTCAAGGACATGGGCACGCTGCTGCCCGGCCACGGCGGGCTGATGGACCGGATGGACTCGCTGCTGCCCTCGGCCGTCGTGTCGTGGCTGCTCCTGCAAGCCTTCGTCCCCGCCTGAGCCGCAACGCGCCCGGACGGGCGCACCCGCGCGGACGGGCACGGGCGAGTGGGCACGGGCGGCTGCCCGGCCCGCGAGCCGGGAGGGCACGCGCCGGCGGCACGCGCCCGAGCGGTCCCGACCCCTCATCCGGGACCGACCGGGCGCGGAACCGACCGGCGTCGACCACACCCCCCGTGCGGCGGGAGGTGTGGCACAGGTCGCACACCGACGCTACGCCGGGGGTACGACAATCCCCGGCGCGGACTTCGGCACCCCGCGTCAGTCGTCGAACGGGTCGTCCACCGGGGCGCCGGTCTCCTCCTCGGTCAGCGGCGCCGAGCGGGACGGGTCGATGACCGAGAACACCGCGCCCGAGTGGTCGGCCACCGCGGTGACCCGGCCGAACGGGGTGTCGTAGGGCTCCACGGTGATGCGCCCGCCCAGCTCCAGCACCCGCGAGGCGACCGAGTCGGCCCCGATCTCGGGCGCGGCGGTGAAGTACACCATCCAGTGCGCGGGCGTCCCGGGCGCGAAGGCCCGGCCCATCCGCTGGCGGCCCAGCACCGTGTTCCCCTCGACGGCCCAGGTCGTGTAGTCCACCGCCTGGCCGTCGCCGACCTGCGTGACCTCGAAACCGCACAGCTCCCGGTAGAACGCGTCCGCGGTCGCGCCGTCGCGGGTGTTCAGCTCCGCCCACGCGTACGCCCCGTGCCCGTCCGCGCCGAACAGCCAGTCCGGCGGCACGCGCCGGAAGCCGACCACCCCGCCGGTCGGGTCGGCGATCAGCGTGTCCAGCTCGTTGGGCTCGCGCAGCACGTGCCCGCCGAGGGCGTGCGCCTTCTCGGCGGTCGCGCGCGCGTGCGGGGTGTTGAGGTACAGCGTCCAGCCGAAGCCGCCGTCGGCGGGCACCAGCTCGGCGACCGGCAGCCCGCCCGCGACGGCCACGGTGCGGCCGTGCACGTCGGCGTAGGTCCACCCGAACAGGCCGGAGTAGAAGTCGGCGGAGGCTTGCTCGTCCACCGTGGGCAGCTCCACCCAGCACGGTGCGCCGTGGAGCAGTTCAGCCAATGCGGGGGAGTTCGGGACGATCGACACCGTTGCCTCCTGCGCTGCCGGGGAAGATCACGGTACGGCTCTACAGTCGTCCCGTGAAGGGATTCGTCCGCGCCGCCCTGTCCGCCGTCCGGCCCACCGACGTCCTGCCGAGCCCGAACATCTGGAACTGGCCGGAGGTCTACGAGGTCGAGAACCGCGCCCAGGACGTGGACGGGGCGATCTGGCGGGCGCTGCGCGAGGCGTGCGACTGGACCGGCCGCGACGTGGTCGACGTCGGCTGTGGCGACGGGTTCCACCTGCCGGTGTTCGCGCGCGACGCCGCCCGGGTCACCGGGGTCGAGCCGCACCCGCCGCTGGTGCGCCGGGCGCGCACGAGGGTCGACGGGCTGCCCAACGCCTCCGTGGTGGCGGGTCCCGCGCAACGGCTCCCGCTGCCCGACGGCAGCGCCGACCTCGTGCACGCGCGCACCGCCTACTTCTTCGGCCCCGGCTGCGAGCCCGGCCTGCGCGAGGCGGACCGCGTGCTCCGGCCCGGCGGCACGCTCGCGATCGTGGACCTCGACGGCACGGCCGAGCCCTACGGCCCCTGGCTGTGCGCGGACGAGCCCCGCTACGACCCCGCCGACGTGGAGCGGTTCTTCGCGGCTCAGGGCTTCGCGCTGCGCCGGGTGCGCGCGCTGTGGCGGTTCGGGACGCGCGAGGACCTGGAGGCGGTGCTGCGCATCGAGTTCTCCGCCGAGGTCGCCGAACGCGCCGTGGCCCGGACGCCCGGCCTGTCGTTCGAGGTCGGCTACCGCGTCCACACCCGGCGGAAACCGTGCGGTCTCGTCCTGCCGTAGGCGGCCGGCGCGCGCATAGGATCGCTGCCGTGGAGAATCGCGACGCGCGCAGGTTGGGGCGGCAGGTCGGCGTCATCGGGCTGGGCTGCTGGCAGCTCGGCGCGGACTGGGGCCGGGTGGACGAGGCGGACGCGCTGGCCGTGCTGCACGCCGCCGCGGACTCGGGCGTGACCTTCTTCGACACCGCCGACGTCTACGGCGACGGGCGCAGCGAGCAGCTGGTCGGCCGCTTCCTGCGGGAGCGCGGCGACGCCGCGATCACCGTGGCGACCAAGATGGGCCGCCGCGTCGGGCAGACCCCGGCGAACTACACCCGGGACAACTTCCTGGCCTGGAACGACCGGTCCCGCGCGAACCTCGGCGTGGACACCCTGGACCTGGTCCAGCTGCACTGCCCGCCGACGCCGGTGTACTCCTCCGACGAGGTCTTCGACACCCTGGACGAGATGGTGGAGGCCGGGCGGGTCGCCGCCTACGGCGTGTCCGTGGAGACCACCGAGGAGGCGCTGACCGCCATCGCCCGGCCGGGTGTGGCGAGCGTCCAGATCATCCTGAACGCGCTGCGGCTCAAGCCGCTGGAGCGGGTGCTGCCCGCGGCGGCGGACGCGGGCGTGGCGATCGTCGCCCGCGTCCCGCTCGCCTCGGGGCTGCTGTCCGGCAAGTACCGCCGCGACACCGCGTTCGGCGCCGACGACCACCGCAGCTTCAACCGCAACGGCGAGGCGTTCGACGTCGGCGAGACGTTCTCCGGCGTGCCGTACGAGGTCGGGCTGGAGGCCGTGGACCGGCTGCGCGGACTGGTGCCCGAGGGCGCGACGATGGCGCAGTTCGCGCTGCGCTGGGTCGTCGACCAGCCGGGCGTCACGGTGGTGATCCCCGGCGCCCGCAACGCCGAGCAGGCCCGGGCCAACTCGGCCGCCGCCGACCTCGCGCCGCTGACCTCGCACGACCGGGTGCGCGCGGTCTACGACGAGCTGGTGCGGCCGTTGGTGCACGACCGCTGGTAGGGCGGTTCACTCGTCGTCGGTGTCCTCTTCGACGTCCAGCTCGCCGAGGATGGCGTAGAGCTTGCGCCGGGCCTCGTTGAGGACTTCGACGGCGCGCGTCTTCTGCTCGCGCGTGCCCGCGTGGGCCATCTGCTGCATCGCCGACCCCAGGTGCCGCGACGCCGTGCGCAGCTTCGCCGCGTGCAGGTCGACCTCGTCGTTGACCTGCTGCCAGGGCGGGGCGCCCTCCAGCTTCGCCGCTTCGGCCTGCCCGGTCCCGGTGAGCGTGAACAGCTTCTTGCCGCCCGCCTCCTCACTGGCCGCGACGAGCCCCTCGTCGGCCAGCAGCTGCAGCGTCGGGTAGACCGACCCGGGGCTGGGCCGCCAGAGGCCGTCGGTGCGCCGGCCGATCTCCTGGATCATCTCGTAGCCGTGCATGGGGCGTTCGAGCAGCAGGGTCAGGACCGCGGCGCGGACGTTGCCGCGACGCTGCCTGCCGTGCCGGCCGCGCCCCGGTCCGCCGTGGTGGAAGTCGGGCGGGCCGGGCGGGACCGGGGGGCCGCCGAAGGGCCCGAAGCCGCCGCCGAAGCCGCGCCGCGGGTCGCCGAAGCCCCGCTCCCGGTGGTGCCGTTCGTGGTGCCCGTGGTGGGAACGCATGTCGCTGTCTCCTTCGTCAATCGGTCGTGACGTGTCGACGATATATCGGAACCTGTCGCGATGCAACGGTGAGGGCCGCTCCGCGGACGTGGGACACTGGAGGGCGCCATGACTGCACTTCCCCTCGTCTTCGACGCGCCCAAGCGCGGCCTGCCGCCGCGCCACCTCGCCGACCTCACCGCCGACCAGCGCAAGGAGGCCGTCGCGGCACTGGGCGAGAAGCCGTTCCGCGCCGCGCAGCTGTCCCACCACTACTTCAGCCGGCTCACCGCCGACGCCGCCGAGATGACCGACATCCCGGCGGCCACCCGCGAGAAGCTGGTGTCCGACCTCATGCCGCCGCTGTGGACCGAGCTGCGCTCGGTGGAGGCCGACGGCGGGTCGACCCGCAAGACGCTGCTGCGCGCGCACGACGGCACGCTGGTCGAGAGCGTCCTGATGCGCTACCCGGACCGCGCGACGCTGTGCATCTCCAGCCAGGCCGGCTGCGGGATGGCGTGCCCGTTCTGCGCGACCGGGCAGGGCGGGCTGACGCGGAACCTGTCGACGGCCGAGATCGTGGACCAGGTGCGGCGCGGCGCCGCGGCCATGCGGGACGGCGAGCTGCCCGGTGGGCCCGGCCGGCTGTCGAACATCGTGTTCATGGGCATGGGCGAGCCGCTGGCGAACTACCGGCGCGTGGTCGAGGCGGTGCACCGCATCTGCGACCCGGCGCCCGGCGGGCTGGGCATCTCGCAGCGGTCGGTGACGGTGTCGACCGTGGGGCTGGTGCCCGCGATCCGGAAGCTGACCGAGGAGGGGCTCCAGGTCCGGCTGGCGGTGTCGCTGCACACGCCGGACGACGAGCTGCGGGACACGCTGGTGCCGGTGAACACGCGGTGGAAGGTGTCCGAGGTGCTGGAGGCCGCCCGCGGCTACGCGGACCGGACCGGGCGCCGGGTGTCCATCGAGTACGCGCTGATCCGCGACATCAACGACCAGGGGTGGCGGGCGGACCTGCTGGGCAAGGTGCTGCGCCGGCACCTGGGGCGGCTGGTGCACGTGAACGTGATCCCGCTGAACCCGACGCCGGGGTCGAAGTGGGACGCCTCGCCGAAGCCGGTGGAGCGGGAGTTCGTGCGGCGGGTGAAGGAGCAGGGCGTGGAGTGCACGGTGCGCGACACGCGCGGTCAGGAGATCGCCGCGGCGTGCGGCCAGCTCGCCGCCGAGGGCTGAGCCCGCGTCGGCTCGACGGGGGCCGGGTGCGGGAGCGCCTGCCCTCGGGTGCGGGGCCGCGGATCCGGCGGGGTCGGTGACGCGGGTCGACCGGCGACCGGGTCGCTGCGCGAGGACGATCCGGCACGGGCCGCGGAGTCGCCGGAACGACCGCTTCTCCCGACGTCGGGCTGAGCAGTCCGCCGGGGGCCGGGAGCCGACCTCGGAGCCGGGCACGTGCGTCACCCGGCTCCGCGTGCGCCTTCGGTCGGGCAGCGCCGTCGTGCTCAGGCGACCTCGGTGAGCTTGCCGGTGGCGACGTCGAACACGAAGCCGCGGACGGAGTCCTTCACCGGGATGTAGGGGTTGTCGCGGACGCGGGCGAGGGACTGCCGCACGTCCTCCTCCACGTCCGGGAACGCCTCGGCCGCCCACGGCGGCTTCACGCCGACCTCGTCCTGGATGGCCCGCTTGAACTCGTCGTCGGTGAAGGTCAGCATCCCGCAGTCGGTGTGGTGGACGAGGATGATCTCCCTGGTGCCCAGCAGGCGCTGGCTGATCGCCAGCGACCGGATCTCGTCCTCCGTGACCACGCCGCCGGCGTTGCGGATGACGTGCGCCTCGCCCTCGTTCAGGCCCAGCGCGCGGTACACGTCCAGGCGGGCGTCCATGCAGGCCACGACGGCGACGTGCTTCGACGGGGGCAGCGGCAGCGGGCCGGTGAACCGCTCGGCGTAGGCGGCGTTGTTGGCGAGGAGTTCGTCCGTGACGGACATGGCGGGTCCTCCCTACTCACGGAGAGCGAGTCGGTGTGTGCTCTGCGCGACACCGAACCCAACTGGCGCGGGCGGACGCGCGCAACCGGCGTTCACAGGGTGGGACGGCAGACCCGTCGCCACGACGGGAGGTCGCGAGGCGTCACCGCGTGAGGGGATCGCCCGGCCGGGTGGCCCGGCCGGACCGCGAAGGGCGGGGCCCTAGCCCTTGCGGCGCCAGGAGGTGCGGCCGCGCACCTGGTCCCAGACCAGCAGCAGCGCCAGGCCGGCGGCGAACGCGATGACCCAGATGTCCTCGGTGCGGCCCTGGTGGTTGCCGATCAGCATGGACAGCGTCGCCAGCACCGACAGCCAGCCGGCGATCTTGAGCCCCTTGGGGAAGGCGCCGTGCCAGCCCCACTCGGCCGACGGCTCGTCGTGGGTGTCGACCGCCGGACGCTTGTCCAGTTCCGAGGACGAAGACACAGCCGCACGACCTTCCTGCCCGATCACGTTCACCGACCGGCCAATCGTCGCACATGGTGGGCCCGCGCGAGACGTGAGGTGCGCGGCACAGCGCCGCCGTCTACCCTCGGCCGCTGTTCGACGTGGGCACCGCGGCCGAAGCCGCCCGAGCGCTGCCGGAAAGGCGAGGAGTTGACCGAACAGCCCGGCTTCCACCCGGCCGAGGAGCCCGCCCCGGACACCTTCGCGCCCGTCGAGGTCGGCCTTCACGGGGTGACCAAGCGCTTCTCCGACCAGACCGCGGTGGACGACGTCACGCTGCGCGTCCACGAGGGGGAGTTCTTCTCCGTGCTCGGGCCGTCCGGGTGCGGCAAGACGACCCTGCTGCGCATGGTCGCCGGGTTCGAGCGCCCGGACGCCGGCCGCATCGAGCTGGACGGCGCGGACATGGTCGGCGTGCCGCCCTACCGGCGGGACGTGAACACCGTCTTCCAGTCGTACGCGCTGTTCCCGCACATGTCGGTGTGGGACAACGTGGCGTACGGCGTCAAGCGCAAGGGCGTGCGGGGCGAGGCGCTGCGGAAGACCGTCGGCGAGCACCTGGAGCTGGTGCGGTTGAGCCGCTTCGCCCGGCGGCGCCCCGCGCAGCTGTCCGGCGGTCAGCAGCAGCGGGTGGCGATCGCCCGCGCGCTGGCGGCCGGGCCGCGGCTGCTGCTGCTGGACGAGCCGCTGGGCGCGCTGGACGCCGTGCTGCGCAAGGAGCTGCAGATGGAGCTGATGCGCATCCAGCGCGAGGTCGGCACGACGTTCCTGTACGTGACGCACGACCAGGAGGAAGCCCTGGTCCTGTCGCACCGCATCGCCGTGATGAACGCGGGGAAGCTGGAGCAGGTCGGCTACCCGGAGGACGTCTACGAACGCCCCGCGACCCGGTTCGTGGCCGGGTTCATCGGCACGTCCAACATCCTCGACGCCGAGGTGTCCGGTGTGGACGGCCGGTGGGTGGAGCTGTCCGCGCCGGGCGTGACGCGGCTGCGCGCCCCGCTCAACGGCTCCGCCCGGCACGGGCAGCGCGTCGCGGCGACGGTGCGGCCGGAGAAGGTGCACCTCTACGACCGGGCGGGCGAGCCGCCGCCGGGCTGGTGCGTGTTCAGCGGCACGGTGCGCGACGTCGTCTACGCCGGGGTGTCGACGCAGTACGTGGTCGACGTGCCCGGTGGCGGCGAGCTGGTCGCGTTCGTGCAGAACACCCGCCGCATCGACGACGCCGGCGCGCCCGGCCAGCCGGTGCGGATGGCCTGGGACCCGGACTTCACCGTGCTGCTGGGGAGCGCAGATGACTGATCGCAACCTCCGGATCGCCCGCCTGTGGGACGTGGCCGACCCGCGGGTGACCCGCCGGGCCCTGTTGCGGTCCACGGCGTTCTTCGCGCTGGCCGCGACCGGCGCGTGCGGGGTCGGCGAGGCGCCGGGCAACGGCGGCGCCCCGGCGTCGCAGGCCGAGGCCACCAACGCCCGGGACGAGCCGGAGCTCAACTTCTACAACTGGACCGACTACATCGCGCCGGACACCCTGTCGGGGTTCACCGCCGCGAGCGGCGTCCGGGTCACCTACGACAACTTCAGCACCAACGACGAGATGGAGGCCAAGATCGCCTCCGGCGCGGCGGGCTACGACCTCGTGGTGCCCAGCGACAACTTCGTGCGCCGCTTCCTGCGCGCGGGTCTGCTCATGCCGCTGGACCACGACCTGCTGCCGAACCTGGCGAACCTGGACAAGCGGTTCACCGAAGCCGACTACGACCCGGGCAACGCGCACTCGGTGCCGTGGGCGTGGGGCACGACGGGCCTGGCCTACTCCCGGTCGCGGCTCGGGGACGTGACCGGCTTCTCGGCCTACGACCTGGCCGCCGCGCAGGGCCGCAGCACGATCCTGGACGAGGCGCGGGACGCGATGGCGCTGGGCCTGCTGAAGGCCGGCCACGACCCGAACACCACCGATCCCCGGCACCTCGACGAGGCGGTGGCGGTGCTGCTGGAGCTGAAGAAGGGGATCGGGCAGATCACCTCCGACGTGATCGAGCCGCTGACCGGCGGGCAGGTCCCCCTGGCGCAGGCGTACTCCGGCGACGCCTTCCAGGCGCGCGAGGCCAACCCCGACATCGCCTACGCGATCCCGTCCGAGGGCGGGCTGTCCTACGTCGACCTGCTGTGCGTGCCCAAGGACGCGCCGCACGCGGCGAACGCCCACCGGTTCATCGACTACGTCCTGGGGCCGGAGGTCGGCGCGGCGCTGGCCAACGCCGTCCGCTACGGCAGCCCGAACGCGGCGGCCAAGCCGCTGATCGACCGGGAGCTGCTGGACGACCCGCTGGTGTACCCGTCGGACGAGCAGCTGGCGAAGCTGCCGTTCACCAAGGACCTCGGCGGCGAGGCGGAGGCCCGCTACGCCGACGCGTGGACCCGGGTCAAGACCGGCTGACCGGCGGTGCGCCCCGGCAGCAGCGGAGGTCGCCACGCGGGTCGCGGCAGCAGGCGAACGCGTTGTCAACGTGCGCAAATGCCCGCACCGGGGCGTTGACGTTCGCGTGGCATCATGTGCGCTCGTGCTCCCGTCCCGGCGCAGGTGGCTCGTCGCCACCGGCCTGCTCACGCCCACCGGCCTCTGGCTGGGCGTTTTCCTCATCGCGCCGCTGGCGCTGGTGGTGCAGTTCAGCTTCGCCACCCGCGACACGGGCGTGGCCAGGGCCGTGCTGCCGTGGACCACGCACGCCTACGCCACCGCCCTGGACCCGGCGTTCCTGCCGATCTTCGGGCGGACCCTGGCCTACGCCGGGCTGACCACCCTGTTCTGCCTGCTCCTCGGCTTCCCGCTGGCGTGGTTCATCGCCCGGCACGGCGGTCGGTACCGCACGGCGCTGCTGGCCGCGGTGCTGGTGCCGTTCTGGTCCAGCTACCTGGCCCGCGTCTACGCGTGGAAGGCGCTGCTGGACGGGGAGGGGCTGGTCAACCGGCTGCTCGCCGGGGTCGGGCTGGACCGCCCCGGCGGCTTCCTGCTGACCGACGGCGCGGTGGTGCTGGGCCTGACCTACGGGTTCCTGCCGTTCATGGTGCTGCCGCTCTACGTCGCCTGCGAGCGGTTCGACCACCGGCAGGTGGAGGCGTCCTACGACCTCGGGCACGGGCGGGTGTCGACGTTCGCGCGCGTGGTGCTGCCCGGTCTGCTCCCCGGCGTGCTGGCCGGGTCGCTGCTGGTCCTGGTGCCGGCGGCGGGCGACTTCGTGACGCCCCGGCTGCTCGGCGGGGTCGACCAGTCGACGTTCGGCAGCGTGATCGACGACCAGTTCCGCGGCGGGAACAACTGGCCGCTCGGGTCGGCGATGGCGGTCCTGCTGCTGGTGCTCGTGGTGGTGGCGCTGGCGCTGCGCGGGCGCCGCGGGGAGGACGTGCTGTGAACCGCCGGCCCTGGTTGCTCGGCGGCGTCGCAGGGCTGGTGCTGCTCTTCCTCTACGCGCCGGTCGCCTGGCTGGCGGTCGTGTCGTTCAACGACTCCCGCTCGCTCAGCCGCATCACCGGGCTGTCGACGCGCTGGTACGCCGAGCTGCTCGGCGACGCGCGCGTGCTGGAGGCCCTGGGGCTGACGCTGCGGCTGGCGGCGGCCAGCGCCGCGGTGGCCACCGCGATCGGGACGCTGGCGGCGTTCGGCCTGCGGCGGGCGTTCCCGGGGCGCGGGCTGTGGACGCTGCTGCTGGGCCTGCCGCTGGTGGTGCCGGAGGTGGTGCTGGGCGTGGCGCTGCTCGGGTTCTGCGTGAAGCTCGCCGGCATCCCGCTGGGCTTCGGCGCGCTGCTGGCCGCGCACGTGGCGTTCTCGCTGAGCTTCGTGGTGGTCGTGGTGCGGGCGCGGATCGCGGGGATGGACCCCCGGCTGGAGGAGGCCGCCGCCGACCTCGGCGCGAGCCCCCCGGTGGCGTTCCGGACGGTCACCCTGCCGCTGGTCGCGCCGGCCGTCGCGGCGGGCGCGGCGTTCGCGTTCCTGCTGTCCTTCGACGACGTGGTGACCTCCAGCTACCTGACCGGGGTCGGGTCGACCACGCTGCCGGTGCACGTCTACGCGCAGGCGAGCAAGCGCGGGGTGTCGCCGGAGATCGTCGCACTGTCCACTGTGCTGGTCGCGGTCAGCGCCGCCCTGCTCATCGCGGGTGTGCTGGTCGCGAGCAGGCGCGCCCGCGCGTCAACTTTCGTCGAGCCGAACCGCGACCAATGAACGCGGACGACCGCAGGGGGGTTGTTTACCGTTGGCCCGTGTGACGTCCGTTGTGCAGCGCCTGCGACCGGGGGTCGGGGACCTGCGGGGTGCTCCGGCGGCCTTCCTGCGCACCCACGCCCGGCGCCTGCGCGAGGTCACCCCGTGGCGCGTCGGCCGCGAACTGCTCGCGATCACCGCCATCGTCCTGCTGGACGTCCAGCCGGGCTGGATCGCCGGCGAGGAGCGGGTCGACCAGTGGTGGCTGGTCGGCGCGGTCTACGTCGGCGTGTACGTGCTGCGGCTGGGGTTCCCGGCGATCGCGCTGCTGCTGGGCATCTGGGCGGTGTTCCGCTTCCCGCACGGCGGCGTCGCCGTGATCATCATGCTCTCGTACGCGGCCGGCTACCGGATCGTGTCCTGGCAGCGCTCGCTGGTCACCGCGGCGCTCGGGCTCGTGCTCTACCTGGTCGCCTGGGGCGTGTCGACCCCCGGCCTGACCGGGCCCATCGGGTCGTGGGTGATGTTCACCGTCTACGGCATGGTGGTGGCCCTGCCGTTCCTGGTCGGCCGGTACAGCGCGCAGCGCCACGCCCTGGTGGCGGCCCTGCACGACCGCGAGGAGACCCTGCTGCGGGAGCGCCGGATGGTCGCCCGCCAGGTCCGGCTGCGCGAGCGCAACCGGATCGCCCAGGACATGCACGACAGCCTCGGCCACCGGCTCAGCCTGATCTCCGTCCACGCGGGCGCCCTCGCGCTGGACCCCGGCCTCGGCGAGCGGCAGCGCGACGCGGTGCAGGTGCTGCGCAGCGCGGCGCTGACGGCCATGGAGGAGCTGCGCGGGGTCATCGGCGTGCTGCGGCGCGACGAGCCCGACGAGGACCAGGTGCGGCGGACCGTGGACGCGATCGACGAGCTGGTCGACGGCGCGCGGCAGGCCGGGGTGCGGGTGAGCCTGGTGCGCGGCGGGCAGCCGTGCCCGCTGCCCGCGAAGGTCAGCCACGCCGCGTACCGGATCGCGCAGGAGGGGCTGACCAACGCCAGCAAGCACGCGCCCGGCGCGAGCGTCCAGGTGACGGTCAAGTACGAGCCGGACGCGCTGGTCGTCGAGGTGCGCAACAACCCACCCCGGGTCAAGCCCGCCGACGGCGCCGGCTTCGGCCTGGTCGGCCTGGGCGAGCGGGTGCGGCTGGCGGGCGGGATGCTGCACGTCGGCGAGCTGCCCTCGGGCGGCTTCCGGATCGCCGCCGTGCTGCCCTACGAGGACACCGCCGCGGCCGACGACGAGCCCTCCGACGACGAGCCCGTCGAGCAGGCCAGGCCCAGCGGCATCCGCAAGTGGGCCGGCGTCGGCTCGATCCTGCTCGCCGGCGTCGTCGTGGCGGTCGTCGTCGGCGGCTACACGTGGCTGGGCAGCCAGCACTTCACCAAGGTGGTCGACGCCCGGCTCTACGACTCGATCCGGGTGGGCGACGCGGAGGCCGAGGTGCGCGGCAAGCTGCCCGGCGGCGCGGAGCCGCCCATCGGCGAGCTGCGCTCCGACGCGCCGCCCGAGCCGCCCGGGTCGCGGTGCGAGTACCGGGTGGCCGACGAGCAGCGGCAGTCGGCGCGGTCGACCAAGGTCGTGCGGTTCTGCTTCGCCGACGGCAGGCTCGTCGAGAAGAACACCCACCAGCAAGGGGCGTGAGCGTTGATCCGGGTTCTGATCGCCGACGACGAGCCGTTGATGCGGGCGGGCATCAAGGCGATCCTCGGCACGGCCGAGGACATCGAGCTGGTCGCGGAGGCGGGCGACGGCCGGGAGGCCGTGCGGGTCGCGCTGGAGCGCCGGGTCGACGTGGCGGTGCTGGACATCCGGATGCCCCGGCTGGACGGCCTGGGGGCGGCGCGCGAGCTGCGCGCCGTCGCGCCGTCGGTGCGGGTGGTGATGCTCACCACGTTCGGCGAGGACGACAACATCGTGCGGGCGCTGTCCGACGGCGCGTCGGGCTTCCTGCTCAAGGACTCGGCGCCGGAGGAGCTGCTGCGGGCGGTGCGCGCGGTCCACGCGGGGGAGGCTTACCTGTCACCCATGGTCACCAGCCGGGTGGTCGGCATGGTCGCCCAGGTGGGCCAACCCCGTCGGCAGGAGGCCCGGCGGCAGGTGGCGGGGTTGACCGAGCGCGAGGTCGAGGTGCTGGCGCTGCTGGGGCTCGGCATGTCCAACGCCGACGTCGGCCAGCGGCTGCACATGAGCGAGGCGACGGTGAAGACCTACGTCAGCCGCCTGCTGGCGAAGCTCGGGCTGACCAACCGCGTGCAGGCCGCCCTGCTGGCCCGCGACGCCGGCCTGGCGGGCTGAGCGCCCGCGACGCCGGGCTGAGCGGGCGCGGCGCGGCCGGTCGCGCGGCGCCGGCGGCGCGCGCGAAAGCGCCCCTCGCCGCAGGGGGGTGGCGGCGAGGGGCGCTGCGATCGCGCCTTGCGAGGGGGACGCGTCAGGCGCGAGCTCGGTTGCCCGTCACCATGCGGTAGACGAGCAGGACGATCAGCGAGCCGAGGATGGCCAGCAGCCAGGTGCTGAGGCTGAAGAACGTGTTGATGTCGGTGCCGAAGATCGCCTTGCCGACGAACCCGCCGATGATGGCGCCGACGATGCCGAGTAGCATGGTGATGATGATGCCACCGGGGTCGCGACCAGGCATGATGGCCTTGGCGATGGCGCCTGCGATGAGGCCGAGGACGATCCAACCCAAGATGCCCACGGGGGGTCTCCTTCCTGATGGCCGCGACGGGCGGAATCCGTCGGCGGCGCTTGATCAGAGGTTGCCCACGTTCGGGTGAGCCCACGCCTGCGTTATCATTCTGTGACCTGAGTACCGCTGTGCGGGCTATCAGGTTGGTTCCGGAACAATGGTCGGTGATGAGCACACCACGCACGGTCCTGGTACTGGGGTCGACCGGCTCGATCGGCACCCAGGCCCTCGACGTCATCGCCGCCAACCGGGGCCGCTTCACCGCGGTCGGCCTCGCCGCCGGCGGGGCCGACCCCGCCGCCCTGGCCGCCCAGGCCCTGGAGCACGGGGTCGAGGCCGTCGCCGTCGCCCGGGCCACCGCCGTGGAGGACGTGACGCTCGCGCTGTACGCCGAAGCGCAGAAGCGCGGCTACCCGCGGGGCGCGTTCAAGCTGCCGCGCGTGCTGGCCGGGCCGACGGCGATGACCGACCTGGTCGACTCGACGCCCGCCGACGTGGTGCTCAACGGCATCACCGGCTCGATCGGGCTGGAGCCGACCCTGCACGTGCTGCGCACCGGCGCGACGCTCGCGCTGGCGAACAAGGAGTCGCTGGTCGCGGGCGGGCCGCTGGTGCTGCGCGCCGCCGCGCCGGGGCAGATCGTGCCGGTCGACTCGGAGCACTCCGCGCTCGCCCAGTGCCTGCGCGGCGGCCGGCGCGACGAGGTCGCCAGGCTGGTGCTCACCGCCTCCGGCGGGCCGTTCCGCGGGCGCGGGCGCGCCGAGCTGGCCGGGGTGAGCGCCGCCCAGGCCCTGGCGCACCCCACCTGGACGATGGGCCCGGTCGTCACGGTCAACTCGGCGACCCTGGTCAACAAGGGCCTGGAGCTGATCGAGGCGCACCTGCTGTTCGACGTGCCCTACGACCGCATCGACGTGGTGGTGCACCCGCAGTCGGTCATCCACTCCATGGTCGCCTTCACCGACGGCTCGACGCTCGCGCAGGCCAGCCCGCCGGACATGCGGCTGCCGATCGCGCTGGCCCTGGGCTGGCCGGACCGGGTGCCCGGCGCCGCCGCCGCGTGCGACTTCGCGGCGCCGGCCGCCTGGACCTTCGAGCCGCTGGACGACGAGGTGTTCCCGGCGGTCCGGCTGGCCCGGCGGGCGGGTTCGGGCGGCGGCTGCCTGCCGGCGGTCTACAACGCCGCCAACGAGGAGGCGGTCGCGGCCTTCCTCGGCGGCGGCACGTCGTTCACGTCGATCGTGGACACGGTGGAGCGGGTCCTGGGCGAGGCGGACGGCTGGGCGCGCGAGCCCGCCGACGTCGCCGAGGTCCTCGCCGCCGAGGATTGGGCCCGCGCCCGGGCGCGGGAACTCGTGGCCGCCCCGGTGGGGTCGGGAAGGGACTGACCGTGGTCTTCTTTTTGGGCATCCTGCTCTTCGCCCTGCTGATCGGCGTCTCGATCGCGCTGCACGAGCTGGGCCACCTGGCCACGGCGAAGATGTTCGGGATGAAGGTGACCCGGTACTTCATCGGGTTCGGGCCGAAGATCTGGTCGTTCCGGCGCGGCGAGACCGAGTACGGGCTCAAGGCGATCCCCGCGGGCGGGTTCTGCGAGATCACCGGCATGACCGCGCTGGAGGAGGTGCGGCCGGAGGACCGGGCCCGCGCCTTCTACCGGCAGAAGACGTGGAAGCGGGTCGTCGTGCTGTCGGCCGGCTCGATCACGCACTTCATCCTCGGCTTCCTCGTCCTGTACGTGATGGCCGCCACCATGGGCATGCCGAACCTGCGCAACACGGCCGTGATCGGCGAGGTCGCGCCGTGCGTGCAGAGCACCAGCAAGCCGGACTGCGCCCCCGGCGACGTCTCGCCCGCGGCGAAGGCGGGCTTCCGGCCGGGCGACGAGATCGTGGCCGTCGGCGGCACCAGGGTGCCCAGCTGGGCCGAGGTGCTGACGCTGACCCGCGACAAGTTCGGGCCCACCGAGTTCACGGTCCTGCGCGACGGCCAGGAGGTGAAGCTGACCGCCGACGTGGCGCGGGTCGACCGCCAGTTCCAGCGCAAGGACGGCTCCCGGTACACCAAGGAGGTCGGCGCGATCGGCGTCGTCCAGCAGCTGGAGTTCCACTACAACGCGTTCACCGCGATCGGCGGCGCCACGAAGTACACCGGCGACATGTTCGCCAACACCTGGCGCGGCCTGCTGAAGTTCCCGGAGAAGATCCCGGCCGTGGTCAAGGCCATCGGCGGCGCGGAGCGCGACATCGAGTCGCCGGTCAGCGTGGTCGGCGCGTCCCGCCTGGGCGGCGAGGCGGTCGAGCGCGGGCTGTGGCCGTTCTTCTGGCTGATGCTGGCGGGCCTGAACTTCTTCGTGGGCGTGTTCAACCTCCTGCCGCTGCTGCCGCTTGACGGTGGTCACATCGCCGTCAACCTCTACCAGCGGGTGCGAGACTGGATCCGGAAGCTGCGCGGGAAGCCCGCCGGCGCGCCGGTCAACTACCTGCGGCTGCTGCCGCTGACCTACTTCGTCATCTTCGTCGGCGGTGCGGTGACGCTGCTGACCGTGACCGCGGACATCGTCAACCCCATCCGGCTCCAGTGATCGTGGAACAGTGAGAGGTGTTAAGCCATGAGTGACGGCGTGATGCTCGGGATTCCGGCATTGCCGCCTCCCGTGCTGTCGCAGCGGCGCAAGACCCGGCAGCTGATGGTCGGGTCGGTCGGCGTGGGCAGCGAGTTCCCGGTGTCGGTGCAGTCGATGACGACGACCGTGACGGCGGACGTGAACGCGACGCTGCAGCAGATCGCGGAGCTGACGGCGGCCGGCTGCGACATCGTGCGGGTGGCGTGCCCGTCGCAGGACGACGCGGACGCGCTGGCGGCGATCGCGCGCAAGTCGCAGATCCCGGTGATCGCGGACATCCACTTCCAGCCGAAGTACGTGTTCGCGGCGATCGAGGCGGGCTGCGCCGCGGTCCGGGTGAACCCGGGCAACATCAAGAAGTTCGACGACAAGGTCAAGGAGATCGCCGCCGCCGCGCGCGAGCGCGGCACGCCGATCCGGATCGGCGTCAACGCGGGCTCGCTGGACCCGCGGCTGATGGCCAAGTACGGCAAGGCGACGCCGGAGGCGCTGGCGGAGTCGGCGCTGTGGGAGGCGTCGCTGTTCGCCGAGCACGACTTCCACGACCTGAAGATCAGCGTGAAGCACAACGACCCGGTGGTCATGGTGCGGGCCTACGAACTGCTGGCCGAGCAGTGCGACTACCCGCTGCACCTGGGCGTGACCGAGGCGGGCCCGGCGTTCCAGGGCACGATCAAGTCGGCGGTGGCGTTCGGCGCGCTGCTGCGCCAGGGCATCGGCGACACGATCCGGGTCTCGCTGTCCGCGCCGCCGGTGGAGGAGGTCAAGGTCGGCCACCAGATCCTGCAGTCGCTCAACCTGCGGCCGCGGAAGCTGGAGATCGTGTCGTGCCCGTCGTGCGGGCGCGCGCAGGTCGACGTCTACACCCTCGCCGAGCAGGTCACGGCCGGTCTGGAGGGCATGGAGGTGCCGCTGCGGGTGGCCGTGATGGGCTGCGTGGTCAACGGGCCCGGCGAGGCGCGCGAGGCCGACCTGGGCGTGGCCTCGGGCAACGGCAAGGGCCAGATCTTCGTCAAGGGCCAGGTCATCAAGACCGTGCCCGAGCACCGGATCGTGGAGACCCTGATCGAGGAGGCCATGCGCATCGCCGAGGAGCTGGGCGAGACCGCCGACGCCGGCGAACCGGTGGTGACCGTCGGCTGAGCGGGTGGCTGACGCGCGTGGAATGCCCTCCGTCTGGCAGGCTTGAACCGTGCTGAGGCTGGCCGGCGCGCGGCTGCTGGACGAGCGGGACCTGGGCGAGGTGCTCGCGGTGCTGGCGGCCGACCCGGTGGCCTCCTGCATGGTGGCCGCGCGGGTCGAGGTGGCCGGGCTGGACCCGTGGCGGCTGGGCGGCGAGGTGTGGGCCTACGACCACCGCTCGCTGCGCGGCGGGCGGATCGACGCGCTGTGCTTCGCCGGGCCCAACCTGATCCCGCTGCGCGGCGACGCCTCCGCGCTGCGCGGTTTCGCCGACCGCGCGCGCCGGCGCGGCCGGATGTGCTCGTCCCTGGTGGGGCCGGCCGAGCAGGTGCTCGGCCTGTGGGAGGAGCTGGCCCCGGACTGGGGCCCGGCCCGCGAGGTGCGCGGCGACCAGCCGCTGCTGGCGCTGGGCGGCAGCCCGCACGTGCCGCCGGACCCGCTGGTGCGGCCGGTGCGGCCCGGCGAGCTGGACCGGTACCTGCCGGCGGCGATCGCGATGTTCGTGGAGGAGGTCGGCGTCGACCCGTGCGCCGACGGCGGCGGCGCGTCCTACCGGGCGCGGGTGGCCGAGCTGATCGCGGGCGGCCGGGCGTTCGCCCGGTTCGAGAACGGCGAGGTGGTGTTCAAGGCCGAGATCGGGGCCATGTCGGCGAAGGTCGGGCAGATCCAGGGCGTCTGGGTGCGGCCGGACCGGCGCGGGCACGGCCTCGGCGCCGCCGGGACCGCCGCCGTCGCCGAACGGCTGGTGCGCGGCCTCGGCCGGACGGCCTCGCTGTACGTCAACGGCTACAACGAGGTCGCCAGGGCGGCGTACCGACGCATCGGGTTCACCCAAGTGGGCCAGTACGCGACGGTGTTGTTCTAGGGGGTTGTCCGGGGAGTTGGGCATACTCGCACCCGTGACGCTTCGGAAGACCGCTTCGGCTGTCGTCGTGCTCGTGGTGCTCAGCGGCTGCGGGGTCTTCGCGTCGCGGCCCGGTCCCGAGCAGGTCGCGGGCGATTTCCTGGGCCGGCTCTCCAGCGGCGACGTCGGCGGCGCGGCGGCGCTGACCGACGACCCGGGCGCGGCGGGGGAGCTGCTGGCCAAGGTGCGCGGCGCCCTGCGGTCCGCGCCGCTCAAGGCCGCCGCGGAGCAGGTGCGGTCCGCCGGCGGGTCCGCGGCGGCTGACGCCACCGCGCGGCTGGAGTGGGACCTCGGGCACGGCCGGACGTGGTCCTACCGGACCGAGTTCGACCTGCGGCGCGAGGAGGACGACTGGAAGGTGCACTGGACGCCCTCCGTCGTGCACCCGAAGCTGGCGGCGCAGCAGTCCCTGGGCCTGGCCGACGTGAAACCGGACCCCGCGCCCGTGCTGGACCGGGAGGGCTCGCCGCTGCTGGCGCCGGAGCAGGTGGTCTCGGTCCTGCTGGACCCGGCGCAGGCGGGCGACCTGGCGGCGGTGACCGGCGCGCTGGGCGCGGCGCTGGGCCGCATCGACCCGGCGATCACCGCGCAGAGCATCGCCGAGGGCGCGGGCGGGGTGCCCGCCGGGCAGGTCTACCAGGTCGCGGCCCTGCGCGACGCCGACTACCAGGCCGTGAAGCCCGAGATCTACGAGCTGCCCGGCGTGCGGTTCACCGCGCAGACCTCCCTGCTCGCGCCGGCGCGGAACTTCGGGTCGCAGGTGCTGCCGGCCGTGCGCAGGCACGTGGAGGAGGAGATCGCCGGGCGGTCGGGCCTGCGGGTCTACACCGTGAACGCGGCCGGCGACGAGGCGGAGGTCCTGCACGACGTCGCGCCCGAGCCGGCCCGGGCGATCCCCACCGGCCTGAGCCGGGCGGCGCAGACGGCGGCGGAGGACGCGCTGGAGCCGGTCGCGGAGCCCGCGATGCTGGTGGCGCTGTCGGTGTCCACCGGCGACCTGCTGGCGGTCGCGCAGAACGGCCCGGCCGACGCGCAGGGCGCGATCGCGCTGACCGGCCGGTTCCCGCCCGGCTCGACGTTCAAGATCATCACCGCGGCGGCGGCGCTGGCGGCCGGGGTGCCCGCCGACTCGCCGCAGCCCTGCCCCGGCAAGCTGACCATCGACGGGCGGCGGGTCGTGCCCAACGACAAGGAGTTCGACAAGGGCGTCATCCCGCTGCACTCGGCGTTCGCGTTCTCCTGCAACACGACGTTCGCGCAGCTCGCCGCCGGCCTGCCGGCCGACGCGATGACCGAGCAGGCCGACCGGTTCGGCCTGGGCGTCGACTTCGAGATCCCGGCCCTGACCACCATCACCGGGTCCGTGCCGCCCGCCACCGACGTGGTGGAGCGCGCGGAGGACGGCTTCGGCCAGGGCAAGCTGCTGGCCAGCCCGTTCGGCATGGCGCTGGTGGCGGCCACCGCGGCGCGCGGCGAGATGCCCGTGCCGGTGCTGCTCAAGGACCGGGAGACCAAGGCCGACCACCGGCCGGCCGCCCCCGAGCCGACCGTGCTGGAGCCGCTGCGGGCGATGATGCGCGAGGTCGTGGAGTCCGGGACGGCGCCGCAGCTGCGCCCGCTGGGCGACGTGCGGGGCAAGACCGGCACCGCGCAGTTCGGCGACGGCGCCAACTCGCACGGCTGGTTCGTCGGCTACCGGGGCGACGTGGCGTTCGCGACCCTGCTGCTGGGCACGAACACGTCGGCGCCGGCGGTGGACGCCTCCGCCCGGTTCCTGCGCGCGCTCGGTTGAGACCGGCCCGGGACCGGTCGGGCGGCGCGCGGCAGGGCCCGGTGGCGCCGACCGACCGCGGCCGGGCGGCGGGCGGCGCGCCGGCCGGTCCCGCCGCGGGCGTTCCCCTGGCCACAATGCGGGCACAGGGCGCATGTCCCGTCACGCTGAGCCGTAATGTGGAGGCATGTCCGTGCGTGCCGTCCTCAAGCCAGGTGTGCTCTCCCCGCGTCGTCCGGTCCCCGCCGAGATCGAGCGGCCGGAGTACGTGGATCGGAAGGAGCCCCGGCGCAACACCGACCCGTGGGTCCAGCCGCCCGAGGTCATCGAGGCCATGCGGGTCGCCGGCCGGCTGGCCGCGCAGGCGCTCCAGGAGGCCGGGAAGGTCGTCGTGCCCGGCGTCACGACGGACGAGATCGACGCCGTCGCGCACGAGTTCCTGTGCGACCACGGGGCCTACCCCTCGACGCTGGGTTACCGCGGGTTCCCCAAGTCGTGCTGCACCTCGCTGAACGAGGTCATCTGCCACGGCATCCCCGACTCGACGGTGGTCGAGGACGGCGACATCGTCAACATCGACGTGACGGCCTACATCGGCGGCGTGCACGGCGACACCAACGCCACGTTCCTCGCGGGCAACGTCTCGGAGGAGGTCCGGCTCCTCGTCGAGCGCACCCACGAGGCCACCATGCGGGCCATCAAGGCGGTCAAGCCCGGTCGGCAGCTCAACGTCGTCGGGCGGGTCATCGAGGCGTACGCCAACCGGTTCGGCTACGGCGTGGTCCGCGACTTCACCGGCCACGGCATCGGGCGCACCTTCCACAGCGGCCTGGTCGTGCTGCACTACGACGCGCCGCACGTCCCGACCGTCATCGAGCCGGGCATGACGTTCACCATCGAGCCGATGATCACGCTCGGCGGCATCGACCACGACGTCTGGGACGACGGCTGGACGGTCACCACCCGGGACAAGAGCTGGACCGCCCAGTTCGAGCACACCATCGTCGTCACCGACAGCGGCTCGGAGATCCTCACCGTCTGCTGAGCCGGGCGACCAGCTCGGCCAGCGGCGCGGCCACCTCGGCCGGCGCGGACGCGGCGGCCAGGTGGTGCGCCGCCAGCTCCCGCACCGGCCAGCCCAGCTCCCGCGCCGCGGCGGCGTCCGCCCGGTGCGCGTCGCTGAGCCGCAGGTACCCGCACGGGCCGCGCCACGCGACGGTCGGGCGGGGCTCCTTGAGGAACGCCAGCGGCACCTCGGGCGCCTCGCCCACGATCTCCTCCAGCAGCCGCACGTCCGGCACCATCGCCGAGAGCGCCTCCGGGGCGAACCAGCGGTCCCAGCGCGGCATCAGGCCCTCCCGCGCGATGGCCTTGTAGTGCGCCATGCGCTCGGCGTCCGCGCCGTCGCGCCAGCTGCGGCCCGGTGTCGGCAGCTCGGCGTCGAGGAACACCAGGCCGGTGACCGGCGCCTCCAGCGCGTCGGCGAACGCGGGCAGCAGCGGGCCGGCGCCGCTGTGCCCGACGAGGACCAGCTCGTCGCCCACCGGCGAGTCCTCCACCGCGTCGGCGAACACCCCGATGAGCCGCTGGTGCACGGGCGCCGCGTTCACGGTCACCCGCAGGTCCGGCAGCAGCACCGGGTGCCCGGACGCGGCCAGCGCGCCGGCCAGCGGGCGCAGGCTCGCCGGACCCAGGTAGGGGCTGTGCACCAGGACGGCGGTGGCGGGTGCGGAGACCATGACGTGGATGATGTCAGCCGGGACCGGCGGGGAAGGGGTTTTGCGGCGTGAGCGGTGCGTTGTTGGTCGCCGGGACGACCTCGGACGCGGGCAAGAGCGTCCTGGTGGCCGGGCTGTGCCGGTGGCTGGCCCGCGAGGGGGTGCGGGTGGCCCCGTTCAAGGCGCAGAACATGTCGAACAACTCGGTCGTCACGCGCGACGGCGGCGAGATCGGCCGCGCCCAGGCGCTCCAGGCGGCGGCGTGCGGGCTGGAGCCCAGCGTGCGGTTCAACCCGGTGCTGCTCAAGCCGGGCGGCGACCGCACCTCCCAGGTCGTGGTCCTGGGCCGCGCGGTGGGCGAGGTGTCCGCGCTGACCTACCGCGAGCGCAAGGCCGCGCTGATGACGACCGTGCTGTCCACCCTGGCCGACCTGCGCGCGGACTTCGAGGCCGTCGTCTGCGAGGGCGCGGGCTCCCCGGCCGAGATCAACCTGCGGGCGACCGACATCGCGAACATGGGCTTGGCGCGGGCCGCGGACCTGCCGGTCCTGGTGGTCGGCGACATCGACCGGGGCGGCGTCTTCGCGCACCTGTTCGGCACGCTGGCCCTGCTCGACCCGGCCGACCAGGCGCTGGTCGCGGGGTTCGTCGTGAACAAGTTCCGGGGCGACCCGGCGCTGCTCGCGCCGGGCCTGGACCAGCTGCGCGCCCTGACCGGCCGCCCGGTGCTCGGCGTGCTGCCGTGGCGGGAGGAGCTGTGGCTGGACGCCGAGGACTCCCTGTCCTACGCGGCGGACGGCGTGATCGGCCGCCCCGAGCCGCCGCGCGGCGACCAGTGGCTGCGGGTGGCGGTGGTGCGGCTGCCGCGCGTCTCCAACGCCACCGACGTGGAGGCGCTGGCCTGCGAGCCCGGCGTGTCGGTGCGGTTCGTCACCGAGCCGTCCCGGCTGGCCGACGCGGACCTGGTCGTGGTGCCCGGCTCCAAGGCGACCGTCGAGGACCTGGGGTGGCTGCGCGCCACCGGGCTGGCCGACGCGATCGCCCGGCACGACGGGCCGGTGCTCGGCATCTGCGGCGGTTTCCAGATGCTCGGGCGCACGATCGAGGACGCCGTCGAGTCCCGCGCGGGCTCGGTCGACGGCCTGGGCCTGCTCGACGTCGACGTCCGCTTCGCCCCGGACAAGGCCCTGGGCACGCCGCGCGGCCGGGCGTTCGGGGAGCCGGTCACCGGCTACGAGATCCACCACGGTCGCGTCACGCGCAGCACCGGCGAGGGCCTGATCGCGCTGCCCGACGGCACGGTGGAGGGCGTGCTGGGCGACCGCGTCGCCGGCACGCACTGGCACGGCCTGCTGGAGAACGACGCGTTCCGCCGCGCGTTCCTGCGCTGGGCCGCCGACCGCTCGGGCCGCGACGGGTTCGCGCCCGCGCCGGACACCGAGTTCGCGGGCCGCCGCGCCGCGCAGCTCGACCTGCTCGGCGACCTGGTCGCCGACCACCTCGACACCGACGCGGTGCGCGCGCTGCTCGACCGGGGAGCCCCCGCCGGACTGCCGGTGGTCCCACCCGCGGGTCCGCCGCTGATCGCCTGACCCGGCGGCGCGGTCCCGCGGCGCACGACCACCAAGTCGTGCGGGGTCCACGGGTGCGACGCCATCGCGGTGCGATCGGTGACCACCGGGGACGCGACGAGCGCGGCACTCGACCGCCAAGCCGGGAGACCGCTCGCCGGCGCCGGGCCCGGTGGCCGCGGACGCGGCTTCACCGAAGGGAGAACACTCGGTCGTCTGTCAGGGAAGGTCGACACCTGTGGACGCGTGCGGTGCCATGCATCCGATGAATCGCATGTCACACCCCCACGCACGAGTGGTTATGCAATGAAGGTACCGGCCGGCAGGCCGGGGATACGTCCCCCGAACGGGCGTTGACCTATCACGGTTCGCGAACGAGCACCGCCCAACCGTCACCGTTCGGCCGCTCCGCCCACCCGTCCGGCCACTTGCGCCGCACGTCGCCGACCTTCGTCAGGGCTCCCGCGAGCACCGCGGGGGTGTGCACGCCGAAGTCCGTCTCGCCGGAGAACCGGGCGCCCCGGAAGACCGCGTCGCCGAACACGACCCGCCGGAAGTCCGCCAGGCCGCGGAACCGCGCCTCCCGGAAGTCGGCCTGACCGGTGAACTCCGTGCCCCGGAACGTCGCCGGCCCGACGAACGTGGCCCCGACGAAGGACGCCCGGCGCAGCCGCGCGTGCGTCAGCGTCAGCTTCACCAGGGTCGCGTTGGACAGGTCCAGCTCGATGTCCGGCCAGTACGACTCGGGCCGGTCGGGGCGCAGGTGGCGGGCCAGCAGCCCGGTCGCGGTCTGCCGCACCTCCTGCTCCTGCAACCGCGCGGCGTCCCGCGGGCCGATCCGGTCGCGGAGGTCCGGCGGCGGGGTGAACGGCATCCGGAGGTAGGCGCACAGCAGGTGCACGATGGTCTGCCGGTGCGCCGGGTTGCCCTGGCCCAGGCGCTCCAGCGCGTACAGCCCCGCGAGCCGGACCGGGGCCTTGTCGCTGCCCAGCTGGTCGGCGGCCTTGCCGTACAGCTCGGTGACCCGGCGCTCGGCGGCGTCGTGGTCCTTGTGCACCAGGTCCAGCTCGGTGTAGCGCTGCTTGCGCGCGGTGAGCAGCAGGGCCGCCGCGCCGCCCGCGCCGAGCACGATGCTCGACGCGGTCCTGATCACGTCCAGCCGCACGCCGTCCCGCGGCTCACCGGAACCCAGCGTGACCAGCAGCACCGCCACCGACCCGGCGGCCAGCACCAGCAGCCCGATGCCCCAGGCCGTGATGGTCCTGGCCGACAGCACCCGGTGTTCCACCGCACAACCCCACCGCACCCCTGCCCGCTCGTCAATCACCAATTCGCGCAGTAAAAGGTTGACAACCCACGCTCACCGACTGCGCTTTGTATGCAGGGGTAGCGCACCTCCTGCGCTTCGCGCGCAGCGGTACCGCACCTCATGTGCATGCCGGTGTCTTCGTGTTCTCCTCCCCGTACGGCCTGGGCGCAGCCCAATCATGTTTGTCGGGGGGTGTCAAGCACGCTCTTCGCTTGACACCCCCCGACAAACATGATTGCCTTCGGCAGGCCGTGCGGGGAGGAGAACACGACCGCTCTTTCTTTTCCTCCTCCTTGGGGGCCTCTCGGCCGCTCTTCATACCTCTGACCTGCACCGATCCGGGTTATATGAGGTGCGGTACGGATCTAGGCTGAAGGGATTAAAGGAGTCCTCGCCGGACAGGCAGGCCGCCAAGGAGAATGAAAAGAAAGAGCGGTCGTGTTCTCCCCGCATGACCTGTCAAAGACGACCATGCTTTTCCGGGGGGTGCAAGCGAAAAGCGTGCTTGCACCCCCCGGAAAAGCATGGTAGCCCTCCGGGCAGGCCATACGGGGAGAACACGAGGCGACCGGTCTGCACGGGGCGTGCCGAGAGCGAAAGCTGCAAGTGGGGCTGTGCTTCGGCGTTTTTCGGAGGTGTGGGTTACGGAACTGCCGTCAGTGGGCGGGTGGGGGTGCGTCGGATCGTGGTTGCGGCCATGCCGGTGATCACCAGGGCTGCCGCCGCCAGTCGCACGGGGCTGATGTGCTCGTCCAGGAAAAGCCACCCGGAGAACATGCCCGCCACCGGTACGAGCAGGGCGAACGGGACGACGGTGCTCGCGTCGTGCTCCTTGAGCAGGAAGCTCCACGCGCTGAAGCCGAACAAAGTGGAGATCCAGGCGATGAACAGCAGCGCGCCGACGCCCGTCCAGCTCAGGTCCCCCAGCGCGGTGACGGCGGCGGACGGTCCCTCGAAGACCAGGGAAAGGCCGAGCAGCGGCAGCACGGCCACCGCGCAGACCCACACGTTGAAGCTCAGCGGGTCCGGTGGGCGGGCGCGGCGGGTGGCCACGTTGGACAGGCCCCAGGCCACCGCGGCGAGGATCACCAGCAGCAGCGCGGTGAGGGGGCTGCTCACGCCGTAGTCGATTGCGATCAGCACGATGCCGACCGCCGCCACCGCCATGCCGGCCAGCTGCACCGGCCGCGGGCGCTCGCGCAGCAGGACCGCGGCGAACACCACGGTGAAGAAGACCTGGCTCTGCAGCACCAGCGAGGACAGCCCGGCCGGCATCCCCAGGCCCATCCCGAGGAACAGCAGCCCGAACTTGGCCACGCCCAGCGCGAACGCGACCGCCACCACCCACTTCCAGGCCACGCGCGGCGGTCCGACGAACCACAGGGCGGGCACGGCGGCGACCAGGAACCGCAGCGACGAGAACAGCAGCGGCGGGAACTCGTCCAGCCCCACCTTGATCACGACGAAGTTGACCCCCCAGATGGTCGTGATGAGCACCGCCAGGCCGGCATGACGCGGATTCACGTCATCGAGTCTGCGGTGAGTCGATCATTTAGCACCAGCGACGAGTTCTGAACGCCTGGGTTTAGGATCGCTACATGCTCGATCTCGGGAGGCTCCGCGCGCTGCACGCGGTGGCGCGGCACGGCTCGGTGGGCGCGGCGGCCACCGCCCTGGGCTACACGCCGTCGGCGGTGTCCCAGCAGATCGCCAAGCTGGAGCGCGAGACCCGCACCACGCTGCTGGAGCGACGGGGCCGGGGCGTCGCGCTGACCGACGCCGCGCACCTGCTCGCCGCGACCGCAGACCAGGTGCTCAAGCTGGTCGAGCACGCCGAGGTGACCCTGGAGGAGCAGCGCGGCGCGGCGGTGGGGGAGCTGCGCGTCGGCGCGTTCGCCACGGCCGCCCGGGGCCTGCTGCCGGCGGCGCTGGTCGCGCTCGCCCGCGACCACCCGGCGCTGGACCTCCGGCTGGTGGAGACCGACCCGCCGCAGGGGCTGGAGGCCGTGGCGCGCGGCGAGCTGGACATGGCGGTCACCCACGACTGGGTCAACGCGCCGCTGGCCGTCCCGGAGGGCGTGTCCCGGACGCAGCTCGGCGAGGACCTCGCGGACGTGCTGCTGCCCGCCGGGCACCCGCTGGCCGACCGCGCGGTGCTGGTGCCGCAGGACCTGGCCGGCGAGCGCTGGATCTGCCAGCCCGAGGGCACGATCTGCCACGACTGGCTGGTCAACACCGTCCGGGGCGCGGGCATGGAGCCGGACCTGGCCTACCGGATCGCCGAGTACGACACGCAGCTGGCGCTGCTGGCCGCGGGGATCGGCGTCGCGCTGCTGCCCCGCCTCGGCCGCGGGCCGCTGCCGGCCTCCGTGCGGGCGGTCCCGTTCACGCCCACGCCGACGCGGCGGGTGTTCGCCGTGTGGCGCGCGCAGGCCACCCGGCGGCCCGCCGTGGTGGCCGCGCTCGACGCGCTGCGGAACTGCTGGGGCGACCGCTCGACCGCCTGAGCGGCGCGCCCGAGCAACGCGCCCGAGCGGAGCCCCGCGCAACGATCCGGCAACGCCGCGTAGCGCCGCCGCCCCTCGCGACGACTTCCGGGACGGGCGACCGACTCCTCGCCGCGCCGACCCCCCACCAGGGGACCTCCCAGGGAACTTCCGCCACCGTGGGAGGTCCCCGCCCCGGCGGCGGGGGTGACCGGTCAGTCCGTGTGCCGCTCCAGCAGCTCCTCCAGGAACCCGCCCGCCTCGGCCGCCGCCCGCGCCGGGTCGCGGTCGCGGACCGCCTCCAGCAGGCCGGCGTGCGAGACGTGGTCGTCGTCGTGGTCGGTCTCCACCGTCGCCGTGATGCTGGCCCGCACCGCTTCGGTCAGCCCCTGGTACAGCTCGGCCAGCAGGGTGTTGTGCGAGCACTGGACCAGCAGCACGTGGAACGCGGCGTCCCGCTCCACCAGCCGCTCCCAGTCCTTGGCGGCGAGCGCGGCGTCCCGCTCGGCGAGCAGCGCCTCCAGCCGGCGCAGTTCCTCGTCGGTGCGCTGGGCGGCCGCCAGCCGGGCGCCCTCGACCTCGAGCGTGCGCCGCACCTGGAGCACGTCGCGCAGCTCGCTGCCGCACAGCCGCCGGACCGCGCCGGACAGCTCGCTGGTGGCGCGCACGAACGTGCCGTCACCCTGGCGGACCTCCAGCAGGCCGGCGTGGGACAGCGCGCGCACCGCCTCCCGGACGGTGTTGCGGCCGACGCCCAGCGCCGTGACGAGTTCCGGCTCCGGCGGGATGCGCTGGCCGACCGGCCACTCGCCGCCGGCGATCGCGCCCCTCATCTGGTCGATCACCTGGTCGACGAGTCCGGCCCGTCGGGTAGTGGCCAACGGCACAGCGTCATCCTTTCATCCGAACATCCCATGTCTGAAATAGTAGGCCGGTGACGATCCAGCAGACCGAGCCAGACCGGACACCGTCGAAGGTTCACATTGCCACCGATCCCCGTGCCAATGCGACGATCGAGGTCCATCCTTCTGGTAGTCCGGCTGCTGCGGTGGCGCGGAGCCGCCAAGTTGCCCTGGTCGGCAGCACCCTGTTGGCGATCGGCGTAGCGCTGGCCGCCGCCAACCTGCGCCCGGCGGTCACCAGCCTGGCCTCCGTGCTCGGCGACGTCCGGGACTCGCTGGGCGTGTCCACCGCCTGGGCCTCGCTGCTGACCGCCGTCCCCACGCTGTGCTTCGGCTTCGCGGCCTTCCTCGCGCCGTGGCTCGGCCGCCGGCTCGGCATGGCCCGCGCGGTGGGCCTGTCCCTGGCCGTCCTCACGGCCGGGCTGGTGCTGCGGGTGGTCGACGGGCCCGCGGCGGTGCTCGGCGGCACGTTCGTCGCGTGCGCCGGGATCGCGGTGTGCAACGTGCTGATCCCCGTGGTGGTCAAGGACTCCTTCCCCGGCCGGGTCGGCCTGGTCACCGGCGTGTACACCGCGGCCCTCGCGGCCGGCGCGGCCCTGGGCGCGGCGTTCACGCCCGGCCTGGAGTCGCTGCTGGGCTCGTGGCGGCTCGCGGTCGGGGCGTGGGCGTTCCTGTCGCTGGCGGCGCTGCTGGTGTGGCTGGCCGGCGCCCGGCACGGCGAGGTGGCCCGCTCGGCGGCGCCCCGGGCCACCGGGCCCAGGCGCTCCCTGTTCCGCAGCCCGCTCGCGTGGGTGGTCACCGTCTTCTTCGGCCTGCAGTCGCTGCTGGCCTACACCGTCATGGGGTGGCTGCCGCAGATCCTCGGCGACGCCGGCGTCGACCGGACCACGGCCGGGCTGCTGCTCGCGATCACCATGGTGCTCGGTGTGCCGGTGAGCCTGGTCGTCCCGCCGCTCGCGGCGCGCCGCCCCGGCCAGTCCGGCATGGTGCTCGCGCTCGGGTCGCTGTCGGTGGCCGGCGTGCTCGGGCTGGCCCTCGCGCCCTCCGCCGCGCCCGCCCTGTGGGTGGTGCTGATCGGCGTCGGCATGGGCATCTTCCCGCTCGCCCTGGTGATGATCTCGCTGCGCACGTCGTCCACCGCGGACACCGCCCGGCTCTCCGCGATGGCGCAGAGCATCGGCTACCTGATCTCCGCGACCGGGCCGTTCGCGTTCGGCGTGCTGCGCGGGGCGACCGGGTCCTGGACGGTGTCCATGCTGGTCCTGGTGGCCCTGCTGGTGCTGCTGACGGGGCTGGGCTGGATCGCCGGCCGGCCGCGCACGGTCTGAGCCGCCGTTCGCGGCGTGCGTCAGTCCAGCGGCAGGCCGAGCAGCGCGTTCTCGACCACCTCGGGCATGGCCGGGTGGATCCAGTACTGGCCGCGCGCCATCGTGCGCGCGTCCAGGCCGAAGCTCATCGCCTGCACGATCGGCTGGATCACGCTGGAAGCCTGCGGGCCGATGATGTGCGCGCCCAGGATGAGCCCGGTGGCCGGGTCGGCGAGGACCTTGGCGAAGCCCGTCGTGTCCTCCATCGCCCAGCCGTAGGCGATCGACGCGTACGCCTGCGAGGCCGCCACGTACCGCACGCCCCGCTCCCGGGCCTGCTCCTCGGTCAGCCCGACCGACGCGATCTGCGGCGACGAGAACACCGCCGAGGGGACGTGCCGGTGGTCGGCCGCGACCGGGTCGTCCGGGTGCAGCAGGTTGTGCTGCACGACCCGCGCCTCGTGGTTGGCCACGTGCTTGAGCTGGTGCTCGGAGCTGATGTCGCCCAGGGCGTGGATCCCCTCGGCGGTGGTCCGCTGGAACTCGTCCACGACGACCCGGCCGTCCGGGTGCACGGCCACGCCCGTCGCGGCCAGGTCGAGCAGGTCGGAGTTGGGCGTGCGGCCGACGGCGACCAGCAGCTCGTCGGACTCCACGACCTCCGCGCCGTCCGGGCCCTCCAGGTGCAGCCGCAGGACGCCGTCCACGCGCTCGGCCCGCACCGCCTTCCGGCTCAGCCGGACGTCCCACTTCCGCGCGGCCAGCGCCGTGAACCGCTCGGCGACCTCGCGGTCCTCGCGGCGCAGCAGCAGGTCCGAGCGGGCGATCACGGTCACCGCCACGCCGAAGGATGAGAACACGTGCGCGAACTCGGCGGCCACGAAACCGCCGCCCAGGATCGTCAGGCGCTCGGGCAGCGCGTCCAGCCGCATGATCGTGTCGGAGGTGTGGTAGCCGGCCGCCGCCAGGTCCGCCACCGCCGGCACGACCGGCCGGGACCCCGCGGCCAGCACGAACCGGTCGGCGGTGATCACCTCGCCGGTCCCGGTGTCCAGCGTCCGCGGCCCGACGAACCGGGCCGTGCCCTCGTACAGGGTGACGTTGGCGTTCTCCTCGGCCCGCCACCGCCTGCCGCCCTCGGCGAGCGGGTCGATGCGGCCGAAGATCCGGTCGCGCACGTCGGCCCAGCGGACGCCGTCCAGGGTCGCGTCCACGCCGAGCCGCGCGCCGGACGCGGGCGCGGCGGCGACGTCGGCGGTGTGCACGAACATCTTCGTCGGGATGCACCCGACGTTGACGCACGTGCCGCCGAACACCCCCTTCTCGACGATCGCGACGTCCCAGTCGGCGAAGCGCTCGTCGGCGATCGAGTTGCCGGAGCCGGTGCCGATGATGACCAGGTCGAAGTGCCTCACGTCGTGCTGCAACCCGCGGCGCGGGCCGCTCATTCCCCCGGTCGGCTCGCGTAGACCGGGGTCATGACCGCGCGGGCCAGCGTGTGGAACGCCAGGTTGAAGCCGACCGCGGCGGGCGACGCGTCGGGCGTGACGTCGAGCGCCGCCACGTCCACCGCGTGCACCACGAAGAAGTACCGGTGCGCCGGGTCGCCCTCGGGCGGGGCCGCGCCGCCGAACGCGCGGGTGCCGTAGTCGTTGCGCACGTGGAAAGCGCCGCCGGGCAGCGCGTCGTCCGACGCGCCCGCGCCGGCCTCCAGCGACGTCACCGACGCCGGGAGGTTCACCGCGACCCAGTGCCAGAACCCGGACGGGGTCGGCGCGTCCGGGTCGAAGCAGGTCACCACGAAGCTCTTCGTGCCCTCCGGGAAGCCCGACCAGCTCAGCTGCGGCGAGGTGTCGCCGCCCGAGTGCACCTGGGCGTCCGGCAGCGTCTCGCCGTCCCGCACGTCGGTGGAGGTCACCGTGAACGACGGCACGGCGGGCAGCAGCGAGTAGGGGTCGGGGGCCACGGGGCGCTCAAGGCTCATCTCGGAATCCTCCACGGGTGGGTCGGCGGAACCGGTCATGACCCTATCGTCGGGTGAACTGCGTTGCAGATTCATCACCGGTGGCCCGTTGCGGCCCCGCGCAGGACGCAGAATGGTCGACACGGCCCCGCGGCGAGGGAGCGGGGCGTGGTTCCAGGGGGGATTTCCGGATCATGCGAAAAGTCGGTGTTGCGGTCGCGGCTGCCCTGATCGCGGCCACGGCGGCGTGCGCGCCCGCGCCCGCCCACCCCGCCGCGCCCGTGGCGGGCACCTCGACCACCGCGACGACCACGACCACCCCGCCGACGGCGGTGCCCGGTCCCGGCGGCACGACGGTGCCGGTGTTCCAGCACCCCTACCGGTACGGCACGGCGCAGGCGAACGCGCCGGCGGGCGAGGACGGGCTGCTGCCCGTGGTGCGGCGCATCCGGACCGACAAGCCGTACGTGTTCATCACCATCGACGACGGCGCGGTGCGGCACCCGGCGGCGCTGGAGCTGATGCGCTCGGCCAACGTGCGGCCTTCGCTGTTCCTCAACACCAAGCACGTCCAGGAGGACCCGGCCTACTTCAAGGCGTTCCAGGACGAGGCCGGGGCCGGGGTGCACGCGCACACCGCGAGCCACCCGAACCTGCAGGGCAGGCCCTACGACTTCCAGCGCCGGGAGATCTGCGGCAACGCCGACTACCTGGAGGCGCAGGTGGGCAAGCGCCCCAAGCTGTTCCGCCCGCCGTTCGGCAACTACGACCACGCGACCCGCAAGGCGGCGACCGACTGCGGGTTCACCGCCCTGGTGATGTGGACGGCGGCGGTCAACGACGGCGTGGTGCAGTTCCAGGCCGGCGGCAAGCTCAACGCGGGCGACATCGTGCTCATGCACTTCCGCCGGACGTTCGTGGAGGACTTCGTCGCCTTCCTGGAGCGGTGCAAGCAGGACGGGCTGATCCCCGTGCCGCTGGAGGACCACCTGGCGGTGACCCGGCCCTGACCCGGGCACCGTTCCGGCCCCGACCGCTTGCCGGGACGTGAAGACCCGGTGAACGTCCCGCGGAGCCACCGGTTCGGAGCGGGCGGGCGCGGTGAGAATCCGGTGTGCAGATCCTGCGGTCCGCGCTGGACTTCCTCGGTGGTCCCGGCCCGGTGGCGCTCGCGATCGCGTTGTTGTTCGCGACGCCGGTCATCGACCGGCTCTTCGTGCGCCGCAAGCGGGTGGGGTTCCGCGTGCTCTACAACTCCAAGATCGGCCTCGGGCCCGACCAGCTGCACGACGGGACCGAGCCGAACGCCCCGCAGCTGCGGGAGCTGGTGCGCGTGCTGGACCGGATGAGCATCGTCGTCATCCGGGTGCGCAACAAGGGCAGCTACGACATCGACGCCGGCGACTTCGACAAGCCGCTGACCTTCACGTTCGGCGACCGGATCGTCTGGAACGCCCGGGTGTCCGAGGCCGGTTCCGAGGAGCTGCGCGAAGAGGTGCGGCGCAGCCTCCAGTTCTTCGGCGAGGACACCAGCCAGGTGCGGGTGTCCCTGCCGACCGTGCGCGACCGCGTCGCGCAGAGCATGTCCCGCCTGTTCCGGCCCGGCGCCGACCGGCCGCGGGTGGCGACCGAGCCGGTCTGGCACGGCGTGCGGCTGGACGGGTTGGCGCTGCGGCGCAAGCAGAAGTTCAAGCTGCTGGTCGTGCTGCGCGAGCCGGAGGGCAACCACAGCGGTGACATCGGCAAGGACGTCCGGGTGAGCGGGCACCTCGGCGGCGCCGGTGTGCTGCACGACGAGAAGCAGGAGCGGCTGCTCACCCTGCCGCGCCTGACCGGCGGCCTCGCGGCGCTGCTGGCGGGCGTGCTGGTGCTGACGCTGGCGTGGACCCCGGAGAACAAGGACCCGTCGGTGGCGTGCGGGGCGGGGGAGCTGCGCGTCGAGGGGTCGAGCGTGTTCATGCCGACCATGCAGCGGATCGCCGAGCAGTACACCAAGGTGTGCCCGCAGGTCCGCGTCGAGACCGAGCCGAACGGCAGCCTCGCCGGCGTGCGCTCGGTCGCGGCGGCCGACCCGGGGCGCGCCCTGGTGGCGCTGACCGACGGCAAGCAGGACGCGGGCGACGTCGTGGCGCAGCAGGCGGCGATCGTGGTCTACCACGTGGTGGTGCACAGCTCGGTCGGCCTGGACGCGCTGACCGTGGAGCAGTTGAAGGGCGTCTACTCCGGCCGCTACACCGACTGGAGCCAGCTGCGCGGCGGAGCGCCGCTGCCCATCCGGATCGTCGGGCGGGGCAGCGAGTCGGGCACCCGCGAGCTGTTCGAGCGCCGCGTGCTCGGCACGAGCGAGGGCGCGCTGTCCTCCAACGACTGCCGCACCGCGGACCGCGACCCGCAGGCCGGGGTGATCCGCTGCGAGCGGGACAAGAACAGCGACGTGGTGCGCGAGATCGGTGCGGTGGACGGCGCCATCGGCTACGCCGACGCGCCGTCGGTGGCGGAGGCCCGCAAGACCAACCGGCTGACCGCGCTGTCGTTGGACGGCAAGGTCTTCGACGCGGCGGCGGGGGTGGAGGCGGGCTACCCCTTCTGGACGGTGGAGTACCTGTACACGCGGGTGCAGCCGGCGGAGGACACCCTGCTGGCCAAGTTCATCCGGTACGTGCGCGAACACGACGACGCCCGCGTCCGGATGAAGGACGCCGGGTACCTGCCTTGCCGAACCCCCGAAGGCGTGCCGTTGGACCTGTGCAACTTGCGGTGAGGGGCAGCGCCCCTCACCGCGTAGTGCACGCGGCAGTGCCGCACCCAGTGCGCATACCGGTGTCTTCGTGTTCTCCTCCCCGTACGGCCTGGGCGCAGCCCAATCAGATTCGTCCGGGGGTGTCAAGCACGCTTCACCGCTTGACACCCCCGGACGAATCTGATTGCCTTCGGCAGGCCGTGCGGGGAGG
>Ga0196958_10000021_pt1 | contig 89730 bp, 81 predicted proteins | sample S1v_10metaG_FD_148654 | JGI IMG/M metagenome (GOLD analysis project Ga0196958, IMG submission 148654) | Soil microbial communities from Anza Borrego desert, Southern California, United States - S1+v_10 | ecosystem: Environmental > Terrestrial > Soil > Desert | place: USA: California | collected... | reverse complement strand
TCGTGTTCCCCCCGCATGACCTGTCAAAGACGACCATGCTTTTCCTGGGGGTGCAAGCGAAAAGCGTGCTTGCACCCCCAGGAAAAGCATGGTAGCCCTCCGGGCAGGCCATACGGGGAGAACACGAGGACACCGGTCTGCACGGGGCGTGCGGGAGGGCAAGAGCAAAAGACAAAGGCTTCAAGCTGAAATCGGGCTCGGAAGCCGGATTGTAAGTCGAGTCGGGTGGTTGGCGTTGCCGCTCCCTATGCCAACGCCCGTCGTAGCCGAGCCGCCGCGAGGGCGCGTCGGGCATCGGTGCGGGGGAGCAGTCGCACGAGGCGCTCCAACACCTCCGCGTCCTCCACCGTGCCCGCGAACGACCACAGCGCCGCCAGGTCGCCGAGGTCCAGCACGGCGCACCGCAGGGCCGTCGCGAGGTCGTCGCGCTCCTCGCGCACCACCGGGGCGTCGGAGCGCGGCAGCAGCTCACCCCGGTACGCGCGCGCGGCCGAGCGGACGTCGCCCACCCGCAGGGCCGCGCGCACCGCGAGGAAGTCGGCGCGGACCTCGGCGGCCAGTCGGTAGGGCCGGGTCAGCAGCACGGTGTCGAGCTGGGCCCGCAGCCGGTGCAGCTCGGCCCGCACCGTGGCCGGGTTGCCGCGCTCCCCGTACAGGTCCAGGGCCAGCTGCTCGGCGGTCAACCCGCGCGGGCGCAGGGACAGGGCGGTCAGCAGTTCCGCGTGTCGCAGCGACAGGACCAGCTCCCGCCCGTCCAGCGCCCCGCCCGGTTCGCCGCCGAGGAACCGGAGCGACAGCACGGGCCTGCGGGCGCGGCGGGGCGGCGCGGGCGGCACGCGCAGCAGGTAGCCCTCGGCCAGGGGCTCGACCAGCGCCTCGCGCCCGTCCGCCAGCCGCACCTGCCCGCCCGCCACGTCCACGCGCCCGCCCGCCACGTCCACCGGCGCGTCCCCGGACGCCGTCGCGAGCACCCGCCCGGTGGGGCTGAGCAGCGCGCCGGGCTCGCCGCGCAGGCCGGCCAGGTGCCGGGTGCCCACCGACCGCAGCCGCTCGTCCTCGATCGCGAGCCGCGCCCGCAACTGGCTCTCCACCAGCCGCCCCGCGGTCGCCACCAGGGCGGGCACGGCCGGGTGCGCGCTGGTCAGCGGTCCGCTCACGTCGACCACGCCCAGCACCTGCCCGGTGTCCGGGTCGCGCACGGGCGTCGCCGCGCACGTCCACCCGTGGCAGGTGCGCACCAGGTGCTCCGCCGAGTGCACGGTCACCGCGCGGCCCAGGACCAGCGCGGTGCCCATGGCGTTCGTGCCGATGGCGTCCTCGCTCCAGCGGGCGCCCTCGGTCAGCCGCACCCGCTCGGCGCGCCCGCGCACCGCCGCCGCGCCCTCGCACCACAGCACGTGGCCGGCCGCGTCGGTGATGATCATGACGTGCTGGGCCTCGTCGGCGACGCCCACCAGCGCCTCGCGCAGCAGCGGCAGCACGGCGGCGAACGGGTGCGCGGCGCGCAGCGCGGCCACCTCGCCCGGGTCGAGCACGACGGGCGCCTCGTGCCGGTCCGGGTCGACCCGCGCCGCGAGCGAGCGCCGCCAGGACTCCACGATCACCGCCCGCGCGCCGGCTGCCGCCGCCCCGCTCAGCGTCGCCTCGTGCAGGCGGGCGAGCCGACGGGGATCGGGGTGCATGGCGGGACCTCCTGGGCTCCTCAGGATGACGGCCCGCCGCCGGCGGCGGCAAGCCGATCCCTCCCCCGATCGGGTGCAACGTGACTGCAACGTGGCGCTGCCTAGGTTCGCCCGGCGATCGGCGCGACGACGCGGGAGGCGGCGGGATGACCAGGTACGCGGCACCGGGCCGGGTGGGCAGCGTGGTGTCCTGCCGGGAGCGGTACGACCACTTCGTCGGCGGCGAGCACGTCGCGCCGGCCGCGGGCGGCTACGCCACCGCCGCGACACCGGTGACCGGCGAGGTGTTCGCGGAGGTGGCCCGCGGCACCGCCGAGGACGTGGACCGGGCGCTGGACGCGGCGCACGGCGCGGCCGGGGCGTGGGGCCGCACGCCGCCCGCCGGGCGCGCCGCCGCGCTGGCCGAGATCGCCGACCGCGTCGAGGACCACCTGGAGGCCCTGGCGGTCGTGCAGGCGTGGGAGACCGGTCGGCCGGTCCGCGAGGCGCTGGCCGCCGACGTGCCCTCGGTCGTGGACCGCTTCCGCCGCCTCGCGGGTGCGCTGTCGGCCGGGGGCGGCACGGCGGCCCTGGTCGGCGACGACGTGGTGGCCCACCGCTTCCCGGAGCCGCTGGGCGTGGTCGGGCAGCTCCTGCCGCGGGACTCCCCGCTGCTGGTGGCCGCCCGGGTGCTCGCGCCCGCGCTGGCGGCGGGCAACGCGGTGGTGCTCAAGCCCGCCGAGCACGCCCCGGTGTCGGTCCACCAGCTGGTGGACGTGATCGCGGACCTGCTGCCGCCGGGCGTGGTGAACGTCGTGACCGGTTCCGGCGCCGAGGCGGGCGGGCCGCTCGCGTCCTCCCGCCGGGTGGCCCTGGTCGCGTTCGCCGGCGCGGCGGGCGCCGGGCGGCCGGTCCTGCGGCACGCCGCCGGGAACCTGGTCCCGGTGCTGCTGGAACCGGGCGGCCGGGGCGCCGAGGTCTTCCTCGCCGACGTGGCCGCGCGCCGGGACCCCTTCCTGGACGAGGCCCTGGCCGGCTTCACCGCCTTCACGCGCAACCGGGGCGGGGTGTGCGCGGTCCCGTCGCGGGTGCTCGTCCAAGCCTCCGCCTACGACCGGTTCCTCGCCGACGCGGTCGACCGCGTCGGGGCCCTCCGGCCGGGCAACCCGCTGGACACCGGGACCGCGGTCGGCGCGCAGGCGGGCCCGGCGCGGCTGGCGGCGGTGCTGGCGCACATCGACCACGCCCGGCGGGAAGGCGCGCGCCTGGTCCGGGGAGGGGAGCGCGTCGACCTCGGCGGCGAGTTCTCCGGCGGCTCCTACCTCACGCCGGCGATCCTCGAACGCGACACCAGGCTGCCGCCCCCGTCGGGCGAACCGCCCGGTCCGGTCGTGTCGGTGTCCCGCTTCGACGACCGCGACGACGCGGTGAAGCTCGTCAACGACACGCCGGACGTCCGGGACGCCGGCGTGTGGTCGCGCGACCTCGGCGCCGCCCACCGGGTCGGGCGCGGGATCCGGGCCGCGCGGGTCCGGGTGAACCACGCGGCGCCCGACGGCTGCCGGCCGGACGACGACGAGGACCACCGCGCGCTGCTGGACCGCTTCCGGCGCACCAGGAGCCTGCGGATCGGCTACTCCGCCGGGCACGGCCTGCCGTAGCGCCGCGGGGAGGCGGCCGAACCGCCTCCCCGCGGGCGCGCGTCACTTCTTCCAGGGCACCTGCGGCGACGGGTAGTAGTTGACGCCCTGCGCCTCCCAGCGCGGGGCCTGCGCCGCCAGGCGGTGCTTGAAGCCGGTCCAGTCGTGGGTGCTCCACGGCGACCACGCCAGCTCGGCGATGGCCGGGAGCCTGGGGAAGGCCATGTACTCCAGGTCCGCCGACTGCGCCAGCGTCTCCGTCCACAGTGGAGCCTCGACGCCGCGCACGGCCGACTCCGGCAGGTCCTGCACGTACGCGCCGGGGTTCCAGTCGTACGCGTCCTCCACGTCGGTGTAGCCGGCCCACTTCAGGCCCAGCGGCGTGTTCTCGTCGTACTTCATGTCCAGGTAAGCCTTGGTGGCGGGCGACAGCACGATCTTGTTGCCGCGCTGCGCGGCGGCCACCACGTCCGGCGCGACCGGCTTCGTGCCCCAGAACTGCGGCACCGCCGAGGCGTCCGGGGAAGCCTTGACGAACTCGTGCCAGCCGGAAGCCCTCTTGCCGTGCTTCGCCACCAGCGGCAGGACCTTGTCCATGAACTCGATGAAGTCCGGGTCGGTGGTGACCAGCGCCTCGTCGCCGCCGATGTGGATGAACTCGCCGGGCGTCAGCGCCGCGACCTCGCGCAGCACGTCGTCCACGAACCGGTAGGTGATGTCCTTGTCGATGCACAGCGAGCTGAAGCCGACCTCGATGCCGGTGTACAGCGGCGGGGCGACGCCGTCGCAGTTCAGCTCCGCGTACGAGGAGAGCGCGGCGTTGGTGTGGCCCGGGATGTCGATCTCGGGGATCACCGTGATGTGCCGCGACGCCGCGTAGGCGACCAGTTCCCGGTACTGCTCCTGCGTGTAGTACCCGCCGGCGCCGCCGCCGACCTCCGTGCTGCCGCCGTGGGAGGTCAGGCGCGGCCAGCTCTTGATCTCCAGCCGCCAGCCCTGGTCGTCGGTCAGGTGCAGGTGCAGTCGGTTGACCTTGTACTGCGCGATCTGGTCGATGTAGCGCTTGACCTCGTCGACGGAGAAGAAGTGCCGTGCCACGTCGAGCATCGCGCCGCGGTGCGCGTAGCGCGGGTAGTCCAGCACGCTGCCGCCGGGCGCGGTCCACGGGCCGCGCTGCCGGGTCTTCGCCTCGACCTTCGCGGGCAGCAGCTGGCGGAAGGTCTGCACGCCCGCGAACAGCCCGGCCGCCGTCCTGGCCCGGATCACCACGCCGCGCCGCGTCACGTCGAGCTGGTAGCCCTCCTCGCCGACCCGCGCGTCCGCGCCGACCAGCAGCAGCGAGATGCCGCGCCAGGACGCGCCGGGCGTCACCGGCAGGCGGTACCCGGTGGAGGGCCGCAGCACGCCCGCCAGGTACTCGCCGACCTGCCGGGCCTCCCGCGAGCCGGGGTGGGTGTGGATGCGGGTGTCGGGGGACAGGGTGTAGGTGGTGCCCGGTTTGGGCGTGACCTTCACCGGGGCGGGCACGATCTGTCGCAACGGCGTCTCCGTGGTCGCTTGCGCCGGCGTCGCGGCGCCCACCGCGCCGGTCAGGAGCAGTGCCGCGAGTGTCAGGCCGAGCCCGCGTCGGCCGGCTCTGCTCGTCCTCGTCCTCGCTGCTGGTCGGGGCACGGACGTCCTCCTGGGGGTCGGCGTGGATCACCCGGGCGGCGGCGGGTTCACGGTTCCAGCCGGGCCAGGAGGTGTCAAGGTCCAGACCAATCAGGCGAACTTCGGCTTGCCGAGGCCCCGCCAGGTGGCCGGGAACCGCTCCTCGACGCGCTGCGCCCTGGCCACCTCCATGCCGTAGAGCAGGCCGAAGGTGAAGCCGTTGGTGTTGTCCTGGTGCGCCTGCCCGCCCAGCTGCCGCAGCACCGGCCGCGCCACGACGCTGTCCTGGTGCTCGCCCAGCAGCGTCTGGAGGTCCTTGAGGCGCTTGCGGTACTCCGTGGCGCCCTTGCCGAACAGCGGCTCGACCGCCTCCACCGCGTAGCGCAGGCGCTTGGCGGCCTTGCGGGACTCGTGCAGCGACTCGTCGTCGTGGGCGTTCTCGGCGTTGCGCGCCAGGCGCCGGTAGGTCTTGAGCACCAGCCGCGGCAGCACCTTGCGGGCCTTCTGCGCCGCCGTCGGCGTCAGCGGCGGGTCGGCCAGCAGCGCGTCCACGGCGTCGAGCAGGGCGAAGTAGCGGGGGCTGTTCATCGCCTCCGTCGCCGACTCGTGCGCGCGCGCCTCCAGCGGCGCGAAGTGCCGCGTCAGCTCGGCGGGGACCGAGCCGAGGACGAGGTCGGGGTCCAGCGCGGCGACGTTGCGCTCGAAGCCGTCGCACATCACCTCCGCGTCCCGCGCCTCGCCCAGCACCCCGGCGATCCACTTCAGCTCGGTGGTCAGCTCGCGGGTGCGGTCGCGGTCCACGACCTCGCCGAACGCCTGGAGCGCGCTGCGCATCCGCCGCGTCGCCACGCGCATCTGGTGCACCGCCTCCGCGCCCCGCCGGCGCACCCCCGGGTCGTGGTGCTTGAGCGCGTCCGCCTGCTCCCGCAGGTAGGCCAGGACGACGTCGCCCGCGGTCTTTCCTGACTTCGGCGCCGGCGGCGCCGGCGCGAGCCGGCCGGACAGCAGGCGGGTCAGCTTCGCCGACGACCGGGAGCGGACGATGCCCGCCCCCGCCAGCCGCTGCTCGACCAGGTCGAGCAGGGCGGCGTCGCCGCGCTCGCCCAGCTCGACCTCGACCTCCCGCCAGCTGTCGACCGACTCGTCCGCGACGTCCTGCGCGGAGACCAGGTCCTCCACCACCTCGGCGAGCAGCTCGCCGCGGCCGTCCACGAGCTGCCAGCGCTGCCGGGTGGTGCGGATGCGCGCCACCGGCGCCAGCTCGCCGCCCCTGGCGTGCGCCTGGACGAGGGAGCCCAGCTCCTCGGGCGGGTGCTTCGCGGCGCGCCCCGGCGGGAGCCGCACCTCCTCGCGGGTGTCCCCGCCCACCGGCAGCTTCAGGTGCCAGCCGGCGTCGTCGCCGCCGGTGCGCCGGCGCAGCGTCAGGCCGGCGCGGGCCAGCCGCAGGTCCGCGGTGTCGTAGTAGACCGCCTCCAGCCGCTGCTCCTCCGGCCCGGCCGCGGCGGCGACGCCCGGGAGGTCCGCCAGCTCCGGCAGCGCCACGCCGGCGGGGGCCTCGTACTTGCGTTCCGTCTCCTGCACCGATGTCGCCATGTCCCAGGCATACACCGTCGAGTGGATGTTTATCCGTGATGACTCTCGGTGACGTGCGTTGACCTGCGCGGGGGTTTGTCGCGGTCGTCCGCGTGGTTTTCCCGGTCGGTCCCTGGACGGGGCCGGTCCGTCGGGTTGGCTGGAGCCCGTGCCCACGGAGAAAGAGCGGCTCGACGAGGTCGAGCCGACCGTCGCCGAACTCGTCACCCGGACCCAGCTGCTGTCCGCCGAGCTGGAGCGGGTCGGCGCGCGGCTGCTCGTGCTCGAACGGCGGCTCGCCGGCGCCGGGTCGGGGCCCGACGAGGACTTCGACGCCGTGGACGACGAGGTCGCCGACGTCGTCGCGGCGCTGCGGGCCGCCTGGCACGCCGAGCAGGACGTGCTGGCCGACTCCGTGCGGGTGGAGCTGCAGCAGGAGGTCGCCGAGTACGAGGGGCTGATGCAGCGGCGGGACGCGGGCCGGGCGCGGCTGGCGGCGGGCCGGATGCCCCGGTTCGAGCGGGACGCCCTGGAGCACGAGGTGCACCAGCTGGACTGGCAGGTCGGCGCCCTGGAGAGCAGCGCGGCGGCCGCCGCGGCCCGGCTGGACGCGGACACGGCGGCGGCGGAGGACTCCTGGCGGCGGGAGGCGGTGCTGGCCGGCGAGAAGGCCCGCGAGGAGGTCTGGGACGCCGCCGCGCGGCGGCTGGAGCGGGCGCTGGCCCGCGACGCCCGGCTGCCGGTGTGGTTCCGGGTGGGGCTGGGCGAGATCACCAGCCCGGACCCGACGCCGTGGATCCGGGCGGCCACCGGGCTGATCGCCTACCGGCTGGAGTACGGGATCACCACGGCGCTGGACCCGCTGGGCGAACCGCCCTCGGCCGGGTCGGGGTCGGCGGCCTGGGTGCGGCGCACCGAGGCGCACGCGGACCTGGTGGACCAGCTGCAGTCCCTGCGGCCCTGAGGGCCGGAGGAAAGCCCCGGAGCGCCGGGGGCCCGGGGTCAGCACCGGCCGATCATGGCGGCCAGGGCGTCGTGCTCGGCCTGGTCGACGGTGAGGCCGTAGGCCGCCTTCACCGAGATCCAGTCGGTCGCGTAGGTGCACCAGTAGGTCTCCAGCGGCGGCTTCCACTTCGCCGGGTCCTGGTCGCCCTTGGCCCGGTTGCTGGTCGCGGAGACGGCGACGAGCTGGCGGCCGTCGAGGTCGTTGGCGAACGCCCGGCGCCGCTCGTCGGTCCACTTGTCCGCGCCGGAGCGCCACGCCTCGGCCAGCGCCACCGTGTGGTCGATGTCGAGCTTGCCCGCGTCGGTGACCGTCACCCCGTCGTAGGCGCTGGTCCACGTGCCCGCCGTGGCCTTGCAGTCCGAGTCGCTGCGGACCCCGGAACCCTGGCGCCGCAGCACGACCTCGCGCGTGTCGCACGAGTCGCCCTGGCTGCTCCAGTGCGGGAAGCGGTCCCGGCTGTAGCCGGTCATCCGGCCCTCCGGCGCGACGGTCAGCGCCGCCAGCTGCGCCGCCGGTTCGCCGGTCGCCGGGCCGGTGGTCGCCGGGCCGGTGGTCGCCGGCGGCTGGTCGGGGGTGGTCGGCTCGTGGCGGGACAGGTAGTAGCCGACCGCCAGCAGCAGGACCAGCACCACCACACTCGCCCACGTCGTGGACCGCTTGCGGCTCATGGCACCCATGATCGGTGATCGCGGCGCGGCGCGGTCACCGGGGCGGGGATCGCCCCGCCCCGGCGGGGGCGCCGGTCAGGGGCGGCTGGTGAGGTAGCCGCCCATGTGCGTGAAGTACTCCGAGGCCGCCAGCTCGCGGCCGTCCTCGGTCCGCACGCGCTTGACCAGCAGGGCGTGGTTGCGGCCCCGGCGGGCCTCGGCGCCGGCGACGACGGCCACGCCGTCGCCCTCCCGGTAGAAGATGCGGCCCGGCGTCCCGCCGTAGCGGGCCCGGGAGACCTCGGCCTCGACGATCTCCAGGCGCCTGCCCCGGTGGAACGCGAACGCGCTCGGGTACGGCGCGCACTGGGCGCGGACCAGCCGGTCCAGCTCCGCGGCCTCCCACGTCCAGTCGATGCGCAGGTCCTCCTCGGCGCGCTTGTGGAAGAAGCTGGCCTTGGAGCGGTCCTGCTTGACGAAGTCGGTGCGGCCCTTGGCGATCTCGGCGAGCCCGTCGACGGTGATCGGGCCGAACAGCTCCAGCGTCTTGTGGAACAGGTCGGCCGTGGTGTCGCGGGGACCGACCGGGACGGCCCGCTGGAGCACGATGTCGCCCGCGTCCAGGGTCTCGTCCATCATGTGCGCGGTGACGCCGACCTCCTTCTCGTCGTTGATCAGGGCCCAGATCAGCGGGGAGAAGCCCGCGTAGGCGGGCAGCAGGGAGTCGTGCACGTTCAGCGTGCCGTGCTTGGGCAGGGTGAAGATGCGCGGCGGGATCCACGTGCGCCAGTTGGTCGCCACGATGACGTCCGGGTCGACCGCCTCGAGCTCGCGCACCAGCTCGTCGTCGTCCGGCCGGCTGCGGACGACCACCTCGACGCCGTGCTCGGCGGCGAGGTCGGCGACCGAGTCGCTCCAGATCCGCTCGTAGGCGTGGTCACTCCGGGGGTGGGTGACGACGAGGGCCACCTCGTGCTCGGAGTCCAGGAGCGCCTGGAGCGTGCGGTGGCCCCAGGTCTGGTAGCCGAACATGACGACCCGCATGGGACTCCTCCTAGTTAAGGCTTGCCTAAGTTACCGCACCCTAACCTAGCCGGGGCGGGCTAGCCTGCCCCGGTGATCCTGGACCTGAAGCTGGTGGGCGGCCGGTTCGCGACCCTGGACCCGGCTCGCCCGACCGCGTCGTGCGCCGGGGTGTGGGGCGGGCGGGTCGTCGGGCTGGACGACGTGGCCGACCTGCCCGCGCGGCGGGTCGTGGACCTGGGCGGGGCCGTGGTGCTGCCGGGGTTCGTCGACGCGCACAACCACCTGGCGTGGGCCGGGAGGGCGTCCCGGACGCCCGACATCTCCGGCTGCTCGACCGTCGCGCAGGTGCTGGACTCGCTTCGGGATGCCGATCGGTCGCGGTGGCTGGAGGTCGCGGGCTACGACCACCGGGCCCTGGACCGCCCGCTCACCGCGCGGGACCTGGACGCGGTGGGGCCGCGCGTGTACGTCCAGGACCTGTCCGGGCACGCGTGCGTGGTGAGCAGCGACGTGCTGGAGCTGTTGCCGCGCACCGCGCTGGAGGGCGCCCAGCGGGACGCCGAGGGCCGGCCGACCGGGTTCCTGGCCGAGGGCGCGCAGTCGGCGGTGCGGGCGTTGGTGCTGCCCTACCCACTGGCCGACATCGCCTCCGACGTGCGGCGGGGCGCGCGGCAGTGCCTGCGCGAGGGCGTCGTGCTCGCGGCCGAGGCCGGGGTCGGCGCGGGCCTGCTCGGCAGCAGCCCGCTGGAGGTCGCGGCCTACCAGCGGGAACCGCTGCCCCTCCGAGTGCAGCTGATGGTGTCCGCCGGCGAGCTGCGCGAGGTCCGCGCCCACCCGGCGGACGGGGTGCGGCGGGCGCTGCCGCTGGGGCTGCGGACCGGGCTGGGCGACGAGTGGCTGTCCCTCGGCGCGCTCAAGCTGTGGACCGACGGCGGCATGATGGCCCGCACGGCGGCGCTGACCGAGCCGTACGCGGGCGTCGGCGGCGTCGGCCAACTGCAGGACGACCCCGAGGTCATGCGGGCGGCGGTCCTGGACGGCCACGCGGCCGGCTGGCAGCTGGCGCTGCACGCGATCGGCGACCGGGCCGTGGACTTCGCCCTCGACGCGCTGGCCGAGGCGCGGGCGGTCGCGCCCCGGCCCGACGCGCGCCACCGCATCGAGCACTGCGGCCTCGTGCGGCCCGACCAGCTCGACCGCATCGCCGAGCTGGGCGTGACACCGGTCGTGCAGCCGTCGTTCCTGTGGGCCTACGGCGACGACTACTCGGCGATCATGGGGCCGGACCGCGCGCCCTGGCTGTACCGGGGCCGGGCGTTCCTCGACCGGGGCGTGGTCCTGGCCGGCAGCTCGGACCGCCCGGTGGCGGACGGCAGCCCGTTGCGGGGCATCCAGTTCATGGTGGAACGGCGGTCGCGCGGCGGCCTGCCGGTCGGCCCGGACGAGGCGGTGACGGTGCAGGAGGCGATCACGGCCTACACCCTGGGCGCCGCCTACGCCTGCCGGCGGGAGCACCTGCTCGGCTCGATCACCCCGGGCAAGCTCGCCGACTTCGCGGTGCTGGCCGAGGACCCCCGCACGTGCGAGGTGTCCGCCATCGGCGACATCCCCGTCCTGGCCACCGTGGTCGACGGCGAGTTCCGCCACGACCCGGCCGGCTTCGCCCCCTGATCGCCGCCCCGCCCGCCGCGGCGGGGTCTAGGGTGGCGACGTGGAACCCCGCGAGGCCGTGGACCGGCAGGTCCGGTTCGGCATGGCACGGCTGGCGCCGGGGCCGTACCGCCCGACCAGCTGGCTGCTCACGGTCGACGGCGCCCTCCAGTCCTGCGTGGACCTGGCCGACCCGACCTACCTGCACCTGCCCTACGCCACGTGGGCCGCCCGCGTGCTGGACCTGCACTGGCCCGCCGGGCAGCCGGTGACGGCGGTCCAGGTCGGCGGGGGCGGTTTCACGATCGCCAGGTACCTGGCCGCGACCCGCCCCGGTTCGCCCCAGACGGTCTACGAGCTCGACGGCCCGCTGGTCGACCTGGTGCGCTCGCACCTGGAGCTGGACTCGATCGCGGACCTGCGGGTGCGCGTCGAGGACGGCGAGCGGGGGATCGCGCGCACCCCCGACGCCGCCGCCGACGTGGTGGTCGTGGACGTCTTCCGGGCGGGCGCCGTGACGGCCCACCTGGCCGCCGTCGAGTTCCTGCGCGAGATCGCCCGGGTCCTGCGCCCCGGCGGCCTCTACCTGGGCAACACGTGGTCCGCGGCGGACATGACCCTGCCGCTGCGCGCCGTGGCGTCGCTCGCCGAGGTGTTCCCGCACGTCGTGCTCCTGGCCGAGCCCGGCCTGCTGCTGGGCAGGCAGGCGGGCAACGCGGTGCTGGCCGCCTCCGACCGCGAGCTGCCGCACGGGGCCCTCACCGAGTGGGCGCGGTCCGCCGGCGACCGCGTGTTCTGCCTCTCGGCCGCCCAGCTGGCGGCCTTCCGCGGGGTGGCGCCCCCGCTGACCGCCGAGCACCCGGCGGGGCCCGTCACCCCCGTGCCCCACTGCGCCCTGTGACCCGCGCCCTGTGACCCGCGCCCTGTGACCCGCGCCCGGTGACCCGCGCCCGGTGACCGGCGTTCTGTGATCCGCGTTCTGCGACCGGCCCGGTGACCGGCGGCCCGTCCCGGTCGCCGGACCGGCGCTCCCGGGGCCGAGCCGCCGGCGGGCGGGTCAGGCGCTCATCCGCCAGTGCACGACGTACCCGGCGGCCTCGGCGGCGATCAGGGCGTCCAGCTTGGCCAGGTTGGTCCGCTTGGCCATCCGGAAGGCCCTGCCGCGCCGAGCGTCCAGCAGCAGGGGCGTCGCCCCCGGCAGCGCCTGGTCGACCGCCTGCTGCAGGACGCGCAGGCCGACGTTGGCCGCCTCCTGCGTCATCTCCCGCTCCTTGACGTACACCAGCACCGCCGCCGTCGAGCCGTCCGGCAGGCGCAGGCCCAGGTGGGGGCGCACGCGCAGGGTCAGCTCGCCCGCCGACCACCGCGCGGGCGAGACCGGCACGCCGGTCGCCCCGGTGCCCTTCAGCCAGGGCAGGAAGCCCTGCCGGATCTCCTCGAACGCCCGCAGCTGCCCGTTGCGCGACGCCGACCGCACCGCCGCGTCCAGCTCGGCGTCCGGGTCCGGCGAGTTCGCCGCGCGGCGCATCGCGTCCCTCATCGGGTTGTAGAACCCGCACACCCACCGGTCCGCGCCCAGGTAGACGTCCCGCTGCTCGGACACGATGCTGATCCGACCGCGCTGGCCGCTCATCACGTACTCGGTGAACGACAACGCGGTGACGCTGACCGGTTCCACGACCACGACAGGCTCCCCTCGCACAGCATCGAACCTACGTTCGAATTCTACCCGTCGGGTACGACGCTGAGCGGTGGCGAACGGGTGCTTCCGGGAAGTTGTTCCCGCAGGTCAGGAGCGGATCTTGGTCAGCAGCGGGCCCAGCTCCGGGTCGGTGGCGACCTCGTCGAAGATGGCCGCGAGCGTCCGCTCGTAGAACGGGCTCGCGCTGCGGTAGACCCCCCGGCCCTCCGGGGTGATGCAGCTGTACACCCCGCGCCGGTCGGTCTCGCAGACCTCGCGCGAGGTCAGGCCCGACTGCTCCAACCGGGCGACCAGGCGGCTCACCGAGCTCTGGTTGAGCCCCACCACCTCGGTCAGCTCCTGCATCCGCAGCCCGCCCTCGGGCGCCTCGTGCAGCGCGCCCAGCGCCGTGAACTCCGACAGCCCGAAGTGGAACCTCCGCTGCAGGGCCCGCTCCAGCCCGGCGTTGACGCGGTTGTGCAGCGCGCGGAGGCCCGACCACGTCGCGTGGGCTGACAAGGCTCGGCCCTCCCCGGTCGCAGGTATGGGTCTACATACTATGCCGGGGTCGCGCGGACCGGCCCGGACGTGCGCGAGCGCACCTCGAACGGCCCTTCACCCGGACGCGCGCACCCCTCCGGGCGGGCGCGGTACCGTCACCGGCGCCCCGCCCGCCGGCCCGGCGCTCGGCCGGACCACCCACGGAAGGCCCCCATGGCTGACGACATCGACCTGACCAGGCCGAGCGCGGCGCGCGTCTACGACTACTACCTCGGCGGGGCGCACAACTTCGCGGTCGACCGGGACATGGCGCTCAAGGCCATCGAGCTGTGGCCGGAGCTGCCGCTGATCATGCAGGCCAACCGGGCGTTCCTGCGGCGCGCCGTGGAGTACTGCGCCGCCCGGGGCGTGCGGCAGTTCCTGGACCTCGGCTCGGGCATCCCGACCGCGGGCAACGTCCACGAGGTCGCCCACCGGGCCGACCCGGGCGCGCGCGTGGTGTACGTCGACAACGACCCGATCGCCGTCACCTACAGCCGGACGATCCTCGGCGACGACCGGCGGACCGCCGTGGTGCAGGAGGACCTGCGCCGGCCGGAGCGGGTCCTGGGGCACCCGGCGGTGCGCGACCTGCTGGACTTCGACCGGCCGATCGCCGTGATGATGGTGGCGGTGCTGCACTTCGTGACCGACGCCGACCGGCCGGACGACCTGGTGGCCGCCTACCGCGACGCCGTGGCGCCGGGCAGCCACCTCGTCGTCTCGCACGCCACCCGGGACGGCCAGGACGAGCAGGCCGACTCGCACCAGGACCTCTACCGCAAGCGCACGGCGACGCCGATGACGATGCGCTCCGCGGACCGGGTGCGCGCCCTGTTCGCCGGCTACGAGCTGGTCGAGCCGGGAGTGGTGCACCTGCCGCTGTGGCGGCCGGCGTCGCCGGAGGAGGTGGGCGCCGCCCCGGAGCGCTTCGCCGGCCTCGCCGCCGTGGGCCGCAAGCCCTGACCCCGCCGGGCCCCGACCCGCCGGCCGGCGCCGCGGCGGTCCCACCGCGACGCCGGCCGGGAACCGGAGGGCCTAGGGGTTCGAGGCGCCGGTGGCCGGGCCGCCCACCGGGAAGGCGGTGGCGCCCTCGGACGCGCTGCCCGGGGTGGGAGCGGCCCTGTTGTCGATCAGGCTCGCGATCTCGCGGTGCACCAGCGTGATCCGGGTGCCCCAGTTCGGGCAGCCGCCGAGGTGGTGCAGCGCGATCACCTTGTGCGACGAGCCCGCCAGCACCGGCGAGCCGGAGTTGCCGCCGGAGGAGTCGCACCGGTAGCCGGTGTTCACGCCGGACGACACCACGTCGATCTTGCAGTACGCGCCGCCGTCGCGCTCCTCGTGCAGCGAGAGGCGCTTCGGCCTGGTGTCGCCGTGGCCGGGGATGTAGATGCGCTCGCCCGCCACCGGTTCCCGCACGTCCAGGTAGAGCGTGCCGAACCGCTGGACGGAGGTGAAGTCGTTGACCGAGAACAAGGCGTAGTCCAGCGCGCTCAGCGGGCTGGACTTGATCAGCTCCGCGCCGCTGACCTTGGTGCCGGGCCGGGGGTTGTTGCCGCCGCAGGTGGCGCACTGGTAGTCGAACTGGAACTCGCTGGCCCTCAGGTCGGCCGCGCTCTCCATGCAGTGGTGGTTGGTGAGCATCCGGTTGGTGTTGCCCACCCGCCACGCCGTGCAGTGGCCGATGCCCTTGAGCAGCTGCCGGGCCACCGCGCCGGACCGGGCGTACTCGGTGGGGTGGTTGGCCTGGTAGCACACCACGTCGCGGCGGGCGTCCGCGCCGCAGACGCTCAGCGGCGCGGGGTTGGCGGCGGCCAGCTCCGCCTGGCTGAAGCCCCGGTAGTAGGTGTCGATGCGCGCGCCGAACCCGCGGCGGGTCAGCTCGGCGGCGTCCGGGCGGTCGGTCGCGGCGTGCAGGGTGACCACGGCGGTGTCGCCGTCGACCGACATCGCGGCGAAGCCCCGCTTGCCGTGCACGGTGTGCGGCGAGTCGCCGGGGAACGCGGCCCTGGTCGGGTCGCCCCGGTAGGTGTGCACCTCGCGGCCGGTCGGGTCGGCCACCGTGACCCGGTCGCCGGGCGCCAGCTCCAGCGACGCGAAGTGCACCTTGATGTAGGTGGAACCGGGTTCGGACAGGACCACCCGCCAGGAGCGGCCGGTCGGCGCGTAGCGCAGGGTCGCGCCGCCGGCCTTCTCCTCGCCCGCCGCGCTCACCTTCGCCGTCGCGGCGGGTCGCGGGGCTTCGGCCAGGGCGGCGGGGGCGGTCAGGACGGGTAGCGCGGGTAGTGCGGGCAGTGCCATCGCCAGTGCGGCCACCATGGGCAGGGTTCGTGACCGTAGTGACATGGCGCACCTCCTAGGAAAGGTCGTTCCCTCGTAAGGCGGCGGTGTCCGGCCCGTCCTCCAGGGAAAGGGCGACCCGGACCCGTACGGTCGCACGGCGGGACCCCGCCGCTCCAGCTACCGGAGTCGGGACTTCGCCCGGCGCACGCGCGAAACCCCGGTCGGCTCCACTGGCGGAGCCGACCGGGGTTTCGCGGGTCGGTGGGGGAGCGGCCCGGACCTCAGAGCTGCTCGGGCGTCGCGAGGCCGAGCAGGGCCATGCCCTGCCGCAGGGTCTTCGCGGTCAGCCGGCACAGCAGGAGGCGGTTGGCCATCAGGGCCTCGGACGGGGCCTTGAGGACCGGGCAGCGCTCGTAGAACGCGGTGAACGCCGACGCGACCGAGAACAGGTAGTTGCACAGGCGGTGGGGCTCGTACAGCTCCGCCACCTGGGCCACGGCGTCGCCGAACTCGTCCAGCAGCAGCCCCAGCGCGCGCTCCGGGTCCTCCAGCGGGATCTCCGGGTCCACCGCCGCCGTCACGTCCGGCGCCTTGCGCAGGATCGACTGGATGCGCGCGTAGGCGTACTGGAGGTACACCCCCGTGTCGCCGGTGAGCGAGACCATGCGGTCCACGTCGAACACGTAGTCGCGGGTGCGCGACGTGCTCAGGTCCGCATACTTCACCGCGCCGATGCCCACCTGGCGGGCGCGCACGGCCAGCTCCTCCGGCGACAGGTCGGGACTCTTCTCGCGCACCACGGAGGCCGCGCGGTCCACCGCGTCCTGGAGCAGGTCGACCAGGCGGACCGTGTCGCCGGCGCGGGTCTTGAACGGCTTGCCGTCCGGGCCGAGGACGGTGCCGAACGGCAGGTGCCGCGCCGTGACGCCCTCGGGCAGCCAGCCCGCGCGCCGCGCGGTCTCGAAGACCATCTTGAAGTGCAGGGCCTGGCGGGAGTCCACGACGTAGAGCAGGTCGGTCGCGCCCAGGACGTTCACCCGGTACCGGATCGCGGCGAGGTCGGTGGTGCCGTAGCCGTAGCCGCCGTCGCTCTTCTGCACGATCAGCGGCACCGGCGAGCCGTCCGGGCCCTTCACGTCGTCGAAGAACACGCACAGCGCGCCCTCGCTGCGCACCGCGACGCCGGACTCCTCCAGCTCCGCGCACACCTCGGCGAGGAACGGGTTGTAGAAGCTCTCGCCGACCGCGTCCGCGTCGGTCAGCAGCACGTCCAGCTCGGCGTAGACCGCCTCGAAGTACCGCTTCGACTCCTCGACGATCTCGCGCCAGGCGTCCATCGTGTCCGGGTCGCCCGCCTGGAGCGCCACGACCCGCTTGCGGGCCCGGTCGGCGAAGTCCGGATCGCCGTCGAACCGCGCCCGCGCGCCCCGGTAGAGCCGGTTGAGCCGCGACATCGAGGGCTGGTCGCCGCCCTCCTCCTCGCCCGCCAGCAGCTCGGGCCGCTCGCGCAGGTCCTGGATCAACATGCCGAACTGGGTGCCCCAGTCGCCGAGGTGGTTGTTGCGGACGACCCGCTCGCCGGTGAACTCCAGCACGCGCACGATCGCGTCGCCGATGATGGTCGACCGGAGGTGGCCGACGTGCATCTCCTTGGCGATGTTCGGCTGCGAGTAGTCCACCACGGACACGCCGGTCGACGCGGCGACCGGCAGGCCCAGCCGCGGGTCGTCCACGCGCGCCGCCGCCTGCCGCAGGATCGCCGGGCCGCTGACGGTCAGGTTGATGAACCCCGGCCCGGACACCTCGCCGGCCGCCACCACGTCGTCGGCGGTGAGCGCCTCGACCACCTTGGCCGCCAGCTCGCGCGGGTTGGCCTTGAGCGACTTCGCCAGCGCGAGCACGCCGTTGGCCTGCCAGTCGGCGCGGTCGGAGCGCTGGAGCCTCGGGTCGGCGGCCCCGCCCGCGTCGCCGAGGGCGGCGGTGATCGCCTCCGCGACCCGGTCCCGAAGCCGGGCGCCCAGAGAAGGCACGGTGGTATTCAACGTCACGGGCCATTTCCGTTCGTGCGAGAGCGTCCGACTGCCGGCGCGGATTTCGTCCCGCCGCCGTCCCGGCGGCTCCTGGCCGCCCGAACCGGGAGTGTACAACGCTGACGTGGCGCAGTTCGGCGCAGCACCCCGGCGCGGCTGCGCCCCGGTGGGGGAGAACCGCTTCCGGTCAAATGGCCCCGACCGGTCCGCATTCGGTCGGTGGCACTCGGTGCCCTAATGCGGTTCGTGAACACCGGTCGCATTGTCGGCGGCTGCTCGGGGGAGCGGTTCAGCGGGCATTGCGCCGGCAGGCGCGCAGACCCGCTTCGACGGCCGCCAGGGCGCGCGAGATGTCGTCGTCGTCCACGGTGCCCAGGTGACCCAGCCGGAACGTCCGCCGCCCCGCCAGGGGCAGCGTGCCGGCCTGGAGGACGACGCCCTCGTCGGCGACGGCCGCCAGCAGCCGCTCCTCCCGCAGGTCGTCGGGCACGAGGCACACCGTGACGCCGTTGGCGCGGTCGCGCTCCTCCGGCACCAGCAGCCGGATGCCCAGGTCGGCCAGCCCGGCGTGCAGCCGGTCGCGCAGCGCCGCGTGCCGCGCGACCCGCTGCTCGCGCCCCTCCGCCAGCACCAGCCGCAACGCCTCGGACAGCGCCATCACCGAGTTGCCGGCGGGTGACTGGAAGTAGTCGAACCGGCCGCGCAGCGCCGCCGCCATCACCGGCAGCCACGGCGCGAGGTCCAGCGCGAACGTGCTCGGCTCCCACGGCCGGTCCCGCAGCGCCTCGACCGCGCGCCGCCCGAGCGCGTAGAGCGCCAGGCCCAGGGCCGCCGCCAGGCCCTTGGACGGGCCGCCCAGGTAGAGGTCCAGGTCCCAGTCGTCCACTTCGACGCGTTCGGCGCCGATCGCGGACACCCCGTCCACCAGGCACAGCGCGCCGTGCCGGTGGGCGAGCGCGGTCAGCCCCGCCACGTCCGACCGCACGCCGCTGCTGGAGTCGACGTGCGCCACCAGGACGGCCTGGTGGCGCCGCCGGCGGAGGGCCCGGTCGACCGCTCCGAGGTCCGGCGCGCGGCCCGGGGCGAACCGCGGCGCGTGCGCCGGCACCCGGTTGCGCAGGCAGATCCGCCGCCACCGCTCGCCCCACGTGCCCGTGGACACCACCAGCACCGGCAGCCCGGGGCGCAGCAGGCTGACCGCGGAGCACTCCATGCCGATGGTGCCGCTGCCGGGCGTTACCACGGTCTCGGCCGAGGTGGAGCCGACGACCTCGCGCAGCCGGGTCAGGCAGCGCCCGAACTCGGCGAGGAAGGCGGGGTCGGTCAGCGGCAGCGCGGGCGCGGCGAGCCGCTCCAGCACCGAGGGCGCCTGGCGGGTCGGCCCGACCACCATGGCCGGCGGCCGTGCGGCCCCGGCCGCGCTCCTGTTCTCTGCCACCGGGTGTCCTCCTGGGATGTCCTCGACGGCGCCCGGCGGTCGACCGCGCCCCGCCGGCGGGGCGGAGGTGCTGCCGGGCAAGGGAAACCGGTGATCGGGCCGGCGCGGTCCACATAGGTCACCGCGGTCGCGGCGACGGTCCGATGTGGACCCGACCGGGGGCGGCGACGCGGGCGCGGGCGGGGCCGGGCGCCGGTGTGGACGGTCCCCGGCGCCGCGAGCGCCCGGTGCGCGCCGCCGACGGGCGCCGGCCGAGCGCGCCGGGCGCGCCGCGCGTGCCGAGTGGAAAAGACACCGAATAACCCCGCTAACCACCGGGGTGAAATGGCCACTGCCGGACTACGTGGTCCCGAACTGTTCCGAAGTGCGTCCCGAACGGGTGTTACGCCCTCCGGCCGGATTGCCCACGCGAGTTCGGCGGAGCTGTCGGCGGGGCTGTGCAAAACCGCGATCCGGGCATTTCGCCATGTCTTGACCGGAGCCGTTGACCGCCCGGACCATGGCGGCATACTCCCATGACGCCACACCCAAAAAATAGTTTCGGAAAGGAAATAGTCGTGACGACCACGCCCGAGGCGACCGAGTACCGGTCGGGGTTCGGCAGCTGGGACGACCGCGCCAGCGTGCGGAGCAAGCCCCGGCACATCCTCGACGAGCACCTGGACGGGAAGATGTTCTTCCCGCCCGAGCTGGTGGCCGCGGTGAACCACCCCGAGGTGAAGCGGAACGCGGACGACGACCTGGTCAGGCGCGTCCTGCTGCACCGACTGCACATCTACCTGGACTTCACGAGCGACCTCGAACAGCTCGTGGTCAACCCCGTGACCCAGTTGATCAGCCGCCGCCGGGCGGGTTTCGACCTGCCCGACCGGATGCTCCGCGACGCGTACAAGATCTGCACCGACGAGTCGTGGCACGCGCTGTTCTCCGACGACCTCCAGGACCAGTTGGCGACCGCCACCGGCGAGGGTTCGCCGGAGCTGTTCCCGCGGTTCCTGCTGGATCTGGACCGCCTGGAGGCGGAAGAGGACAGCGACACCCGGGGGTTGACCAAGGTCTTCTTCACCGTGGTGTCCGAAACGCTGATCTCGGCCATTCTCAACGACATCCCGCGGGACGAGCGCATCATCTCCTCGGTCCGTGAGACGATCGCCGACCACTCGGAGGACGAACGCCGCCACCACGCCTATTTCGCGCAGTTCTTCCAGTACGCCTGGCACCAGCTCGGCAAGCGCCAGCGGGATGCGATCGGCCAGGCGCTCCCGCAGTTCATCACCGCGTTCCTCGGCCCGGACCCGGCCGCGGACGCCCACCTGCTCAAGCTCGCCGGCCTCGACGACGAGACCACCCGCGGTGTCCTGGAGGAGATCAACGAGCCGATGGCGGTCGGCCGTTCGATCCGCACCGCCGGCGCGGCCACGTTGCGCCTGTTCGAGCGCAACGGCGTCTTCGAGGACAGCCGCACCTACGACAGCTTCGCCCGGCTCGGCCTCGTGGAGTGACGGGCGCCGCCCGGTGCTCCGACCGGGTGGCACGGTGATCAGGCGTCGTGCGTCGCGGGCCGGGGCAGGCCGCGGCGCACGACGCCGTCCGGTCCGGGCGGCAACGGGTCCGACCGCTCCGCGGTGAGCGGGCCGCCCGGCCGGGCAGCTCGGCGCTCGTCGGTCACCGTTCCTCCTTCACACCTGGGGGCGGGTGCGCGGGGCGGGCCGTTCCGGCGGCCCGCCCCGGTGCCGGGAGGGTGCGGTCGAGCCGGATCAGCCCTGCTCGGCCCACTCCGCGTAGTCGCGGCGGGAGGGGGTGAAGACGTCGAGCGCGACGGAGCGCTCGACGGCGACCACCTGGTGGTCGACGCCGCCGCGCACGACGAAGCTGTCCCCCGCACGGGCCTCGAACGGCTCGTCGTCGGCGATCTGCACCCTGATGCGGCCCGAGATCAGGTAGGCCAGCTGCTCCTCGGGGTGGTTGTGGCGGGGGAAGACCGAACCCGCCTCCATCACGTGCTCGACCACCATCAGCTTGTCGTTGTGGGCCAGCACCCGCCGGGTGAGGTCGGGGAACGCCTCCCGGCCGGCGACCGCCGAACCGGGCGTGATGACGACGTCGGGGCACTCCCGCGCCTGCTGCGTGGACATGTCGGGTCACTCCTTCCCGCGCACGGGGCGGACGAACAGGGGGAGCGGAGTCACGTCGGAGCCCGACGCGCCCTCCTCGGCGCCCGACGTCGGGAAGTGCGCCCGGTCGAACACCCGGTGGAGGCTCGATGTGCAGGTCCTGGGCACCGCGACCGCCACACCGCGGTCGTCCGCGGCCGACTTCGCGGCGATGAACCGGTAGCTCTCGCCGGGCCGCAACCCGATGACGCCCCACTCGCCGCGCTCGTGCCCGGCGCGGTCGCGGCGGTGGTAGACCCGGTCGGGCCGTGCGGAGTCGTTGCGCACCTGGACGTGCACGGCCCGCACGTCGCCGTACCACTCGAAGGTGGCCACGTCGAGGTCGTCGTCCGGCAGTTCGGGCACCGCGGGCGGCGCGGTCATGCCCGGGATCCGGCGCATGTTCGCGTCCGCGCGGCACTCGAGGCACCTGCCCTCCGCGTCGACGCCGAGCACCCGGGCGTTCAGGCCGTAGCGGGTCACCAGCAGTTCGCCGCAGCCGTGGCACCGGGTGTCGGTCGACTCGGTGTCGTAGACGTTGCCGAGGTAGACGTTCCGCAAGCCCATGTCCAGCGCGATCCGGCGGGCGCGCTCCAGCCGGTCGACGGGCGTGCGGGTGGTGTCGGTCATCTTGTAGTCGGGGTGGAACCGCACGAAGTGCGTCGGCACCTCCGTGCCCAGCCGCTCGCCGACGAAGGTCGCCATCGCCCGCGCGGTCTTCTCGTCGTCGCTGAGGTCGGTCACCATCAGCGTGAAGACCTCGACGTGCTTGCCCGCCCGGTGCACCGCTTCGGCGCCTTCGAGCACCGGCTCGATCCAGCCCTTGGTGATCCTCCGGTAGTACTTCGGGTCCATGGACTTGATCGAGATGGAGAAGATGTCGATGACCGGGAGCAGTTCCCCGATCGCCTCGGGCGAGATGAAGAACGCCGACTTGTAGAGGTTGACGATGCCTTTCCGCTGCGCGAGCCGGGCCGTCTCGACCACGAACTCGTGCCACACCACCGGATCGTTGTAGGTCCAGGAGATGACCTTGATGTCGTGCCGGAGCGCGATGTCGACGACCTGTTCGGGCGTGTAGTGGTGCACGTCCTTGTCCTCGACGTACCGGGCCTGCGACGTCTTCCAGTTGTGGCAGTAGTCGCAGTTGAGCATGCAGCCGATGTTGCCCATCGACAGGATGCGGGCGCCCGGCTCGTAGTGGAACACCGCCTCGGTCTCGACGGTCTCCTCGGTCGCGTGCACCGACCAGCCGTAGTTCAGGCTGACCAGCCGGCCGCCCCGGTTGGCGCGCACCCGGCAGAAGCCGTGCTGACCGGGCCGGATGCGGCAGTTGCGCGGGCTGAGCCGGCAGCGGACGACGTCGTCCGCCAGCCGCTCCTCCAGCCGCGCCGGGTAACCGCCCTCCCGCCACCCCCCGGGGACCGCGCCCTGCGTCATGTCCGGCTCCTCCAGCGCTCGTGGGGCGGCGCGCGGACCTCGCCGGGCGGTCGGCGCGCTGCGCGGAATCGCTGCGGGGAAACCTCCCGGCCGCGTGCCGGAAATCAGCCGGGCGCGCCTGGGCGCCCCGCCCGGTGGGCTGCGCCCGAACCGGTTCGGCAATTGTTCTGCTTCGCGGAGAATTCGATCGTGTGCTCGTCGGAGGGGATATTCGACCGCCGGCCGTCGGCAGCCCCATCATGCAGGGGCGTTCCCGAAGCAATCAAGCTCCGCCCGGAAGTGCGCACTGCTACCTTCCCGGCCATGGAAACCCCCGACCCGGCCCACGCCGACCGCCTCGGAAGTCCCGACCGCGCCGCGGGTCCGACGCAGCTCCCGCCGCACGTCCTGCTGCTGCAGCACGCCCACTGGGAGGTGCCCGCGATCTACGGCGACCTGCTGCGCGAAGCGGGCTGGCGGCTGACCACCTGCCGCCCCTACCTCGGCGACGCCTTCCCGGCCTGGGACGACTTCGACGGGATCCTCGCGATGGGCGGCCCGATGAGCGCCAACGACGTCGACGAGCTGCCGTGGCTCGGCCCGGAGCGCCGGCTCATCGCCGAGGCCGCCGCCGCGGGCAAGCCCTTCTTCGGGGTGTGCCTGGGGTCGCAGCTGCTGGCGGCGGCGCTCGGCGCGAAGGTCTACCCCGGCCCGCTGCGCGAGTACGGCGTGCACGAGGTCCGCACCGCCCCGGCGGCGCAGGACGACCCGCTGTTCGGCGGCCTGCCGCAGTCGCTGCGGGTGTTCCAGTGGCACGGCGAGACGTTCGACCTGCCGGCCGGCGCGGAGCTGCTCGTAGAGGGCGACCCGGTGCGCAACCAGGCGTTCCGGTTCGGCAGGGCGTACGGCCTCCAGTTCCACGCCGAGGTCTCGCCCGCCCTGCTCACCGAGTGGCTGGCCGTCGACTCGTGCGCGCGCGAGCTGGTGGACGAGGTCGGCGCCGACGCGCCGGCCGAGCTGGCGGCCGAGCTGGCGACGGAGGACGAGCGGATGCAGGACCTGGCCGGGCGGGTGTTCGGCTCGTGGATGCGGCTGGTCGAGACGACGCGGCAGGGCTGACGCGCACGACCGCTCCCGAGGGGCGTGGCCGGCGGCTGAAGGTCTCAGCGGCCGGCCACGCCCCTTCGCGTCGCGCGGGGGCCGTGCCGCGCGGTGCCCCGGTCAGCCCTGCTCGGGCTGGTCCTCCCCGGCGGGTTCGCCGCCGGGCCCGTGCAGCACGGGGAACTCGCCGCCCGCCGCCTCGTCCAGCGTCTCGATGATCCAGTCGTCCACCGCCTGGTTGGTCATCTCGGCGGCGGCGCGCCAGCGGTCGTGCTGCTGGACGGAGACCTGGAGCTTGACCGACTGCACGAGGTCGGGCCGCGGCGCGGCGGTGGCGCGGGAGCCGGCGATGCGGGCGGCCCGCAGCCGCCGCCGCAGCTCGTTGCGCGACCAGCCCAGCCGCTCGGCGCGCAGCAGCCAGGTGTCCTGCTCCTCGTCGGTCAGCGCGGCGACCTCGGTGTGGTGCCCGAAGCTCAGCTTGTCTCGCCGGCGAGACAGCGGGAACTTCTTCGCTATCCAGGCGTAGTTGCGCAGCGTCTGGTAGTCCAGCGAGGTCCGCGCGATGGCCTGCTCGTAGCGGTCGCCGTAGGCGTGCTGGCCGTAGACCAGCAGGTCGCCGATCCACCACGAGGTCGACTCGGCCGCGTTGAGCACGTGCCGGCCGATGCGCTGCCAGGCGTCGAACGACATCCCGCGGGGCAGCATCAGGCCGTTGGAGCGCACCCGGACGCCGTCGACGAAGTGCAGGTCGGGCAGCAGCGACGCGCGCCAGGCTTCCGCGGAGGCTTCCCAGGCCGCCCGCAGCTCCCGGCCGGGTCCGTCGGTGGCCTCCTGGTCCGCCGGGGAGGTGCGCACCTCTTCAGGAGTCTTGCCTGTGTTCATCGGTCCCCCAAGTCGTCGGGCGTGCGGACACCGGCACACCCCGGGGTCTTCGGGACCGTGGGCGGGGCGTGGCCCGGGCCACCGGGCCGGACCGGGCCACCGGCGGACGTCCTCCGGAGGTCGCTTCCCGCAGGTGGTCCGCCGGCCGGTCGGGAAACGCGCGCGAGCGATCGCGAACAGGTGGCGGAAGACCGGCGACGGGGTGTGGCGGGGTGGCGTCGAAGCGCATCAAGAACAATTGCCGTCGCTATTCGGGACAATGCGCGGCGGTTGTTCGGAAGGTCCCCGCGGAGGCGCCGCCGAAGTAGCTCCAACGGCATTGCCGGAAGCGTGCGGAACCGCCACAGCACCCACCCCAGTCACCAGAAACGGTCATGCGCCCTTCGCCACGGTACCGACCGGACGAAAGCCGCACAAGCAGCGAAGTCACGCGAGGTGACAGCGGGTTTCCGCTCCGTGGCGACGCTCTGACCTGCACGGAAGCCGAACGGGGCCAGTCCGGTGTCCGATTCCAGTAGGAATGGAATAAGCTCGGCCGTTCGACGTAATCACTCGCCCGACGGCAGGCGGCCGGACGGCTCCCGGGTCAATCCGACCCGGGATCGGACCGCGAAATCCCCGAACCGGCCGACGTGATTGGGGTCACTGCTCTGTTCGGCCGCTTCGTCACGCATTGTCACAGCACACTTCGCCGATCGCGGGGCACGTGCCGGCGGTTTCCGCGATCAACGCGGCGATCCCGCGGACGCGCCCTCGGCGGGCGGCTGCCGGGCGGTCGCGAGAAGCGGGCCGCGGAGCGCGACGGCCGTGTGGCGATCGGGACATCCGCTGTTTCCGCGCCGTTGATCGCAGCCGCACCGACCGCGGCACGGGTCACTCCCGTGCGCCGCCGCTCGACCGACTTGCCGGCCGGTCAGCTCCTGCCGGCCCCCGCCCGTCCGCGAGGAAGCTCCCGATCCCGACCGGCGGGAGCCCGGTGACGCCGAACAGGTGGACGGCCCGCCACCCGAAGATCCGCGAGGCCGCCCCGGAGCCGCCTGTTCCCCACGAGTGGCCCCACGACCGTGCCGGCGCTCGTGACCGATGATCACCCCTGACCTGTCCACGCAGGCCAGGGGTGTCCAATCCAGTGCCCCCGGCAGGATTCGAACCTGCGACCTCGGGATTAGAAGTGTCTGTGACTTTGACCTCAAGCTGTCTACCAGCAACTTTACTTCGACCGACTGTCTCTCTAGTGGCTCTATGGCCGCAGTCACGTCCCATTTGGCTCCACATGGGGCTCCACGTCTTGAGGCCGTCAACGCCCTCGTCGGTGGTCTGTTGGGCCACATGCGTTGCGGTGGCCCGCCTGAACCAGTAGTACCCGATCGGACGTGTAACAAAAGTCTGCTCATCGGCGACATTAGGGCAATAATTTCTACTACGCGAGTGGCGCGGAGAGGCGAGGCGTGACTATGGCTCAACCAGCACGAAAGCTACATATTGCATTTCATGGACGGGTCATTGAACATCTCGGCATAGATATGTATCAGTCGCCCGTCGCGGCAATTGCAGAACTCATATCTAATGCCTGGGATGCGGATGCTACAGAGGTGAACGTCGAGCTCCCCCTTTCCATTGGTGACGGAGCACAGATTCGGATCATTGATAACGGTGAAGGTATGACCATGGCGCAGTGCCAGGACCGATACCTGAAAGTCGGCTACAACCGCAGATCCGACCGTAAGGCGGATAAAACTGAGTCCGGACGTCCGGTAATGGGACGGAAGGGTATCGGGAAATTCGCTGGCTTCGGGATTTCTTCGCTGATTCGAGTCGAGTCTGTTAGTCGCGAAACAGGAGAGAAGACCGTATTCGAACTTGACGTTGATAAGCTCACTGCTGCCGATGAAGGTTATGTCGGACATACGCCGATGGAGGTAGATGTCATTGAATATCTGCCTCCTGATGAGATGCGCAAGAAAAAGCACGGGACACGACTGTGCCTGAAAGGGCTTACGCTCAAGCAAAGGCCGAGTACCGATCAGTTCCGCCGGAGTATGGCGCGTCGGTTCCTTCTGCTTGAACGGGCGGATCAATTCAAAGTTGTGGTGGATGGTGCACCAATATCTGATGAAGAAGACGTCGAAAAGATCCAGTTCGATTTTCCTCGCGATTATCGGGAGAGTGAGGCTCCCTCCGGGGTGGAGGTCATAAATAATTGGGGACATGAGACCCTGCCTAGCGGACACAAAATTCGGTGGCGATTCGTCTTTTATAGAGACACCGTCTCGGACGATGATCTTTCAGGAATCGCGATATTCAGCCACAATAAGCTTGCCCAGAAGCCTTTTTTCTTCAACCTCAGTGGTGGCATCGGCGGGCAGCAAGCTTTGAGCTACATCTCGGGCAGGGTCGAAGCTGACTTTATTGACGACCAAGACCGTGACTTGATTTCTACTGAAAGACAAAGAATCAACTGGGACACCGAGGAATCCCGCCCCTTGCTTGAGTGGGGTCAATCACGGGTTAAAAACTTGTTGTTGAGATGGCAGGATCGACGCGCTGAGGATAAAGTTAACAAGATCAACCAGCGGCTCACTCCCTTTTCTCGCCGACTCGAAAAGCTTGAACGTCATGAAAAGAAAATCGTCAACCGCGCACTGAAAGCAATAGCTCGAATTTCCGTCCTGACGGATGACGACTTCACTCAACTCGCGAACTCGATTCTATCTGCTTGGGAAGGCGGACGGTTGCGCGATTTGATCGATCGCCTCTCTGAGACAGCAGACCTCGACGCCGATACTTTGGTGAAGATTCTTACGGAGTCACGCGTCATGAACGCTCTCCATGCAGCCGAGCGTGTTAAGGTGCAACTGAATCTTTTGGAAGGACTCGAAGAAAGAGTCCGGGAGAAAGAGCTTGAAAATGCGGTACGTGATTACATCGCGGAAAACCCGTGGATGATCTCTCCCGAATGGGATACTTACAAAGTCGAGAGAAGCTTGTCCGTGCTCATCGGGGAGGCGGGAAAGAACACGCTTGACAAAGAAAAGGGTTGGAACCGACGCGTGGATCTAGTCCTTTCTTCTGGGGATCAACTTCTTGTGGTTGAGTTCATGCGTCCCGGCCTTACTGCGGATTGGGATCATATTAGTAGGTTCAAGCAGTATGTTCTAACACTCCGCGCTGCAGTAACCACTAATACGGCAGGTGAATTTAGGACCGTTCGTGGGCTCATGGTGGCAGATAGGCTGGACAGGCAGACTGCAGTACGAGAGGAAATCGACGACCTCGATAGTCGTGGTATGAGCGCAACCGACTGGAGTGGCTTGCTCCATCGGTCGAAGAAGCGCTGGAAGGAATATTTTGACATCCTGGTAGAACGCGCGCCTGAGGATGAGAGGATTATTGCGTTGGCAAGTAACGCCAACCTTAATGCCGGAGTAGACGAGGATGAATAGGCGGCACTTACATAGTTCGTGAGGACGGCTAGACGTCGCTGAATGCATGTGCTGCTGGACGGCCCTGCCTAGCGCCATGCCTGCTGCAAGCTGTGTGCCGTACGCTGTTCCCATGGTCGAGTATCCGGAAGAGTTGTCTTGGAAAGTCCACGGTGAGCGGGCTATCTATGAGAGTGAATGGGTTCGACTTGGTCTGGTGGATGTCGAACCACCGGATGGCAGCCGTTTTGAGCATCACGTTGTGAAGCTCCACCACGTGGCCGTTGCTCTTCTTCTGAACGATCGTGAAGAAGTATTGACGCTGTGGCGGTATCGGTTCGCTGTAGACCAGTGGGGATATGAACTTATCGGCGGATTGGTTGAGGAAGGGGAAGACCCGGCTTCGACGGCTGCGCGAGAAGCTGAGGAGGAGACTGGGTGGCGACCGATCGGCGAACCTGAGCACATCGCGACTTTCCAGCCTCTCCCCGGTATGGTCGACGCCCCGGTAAACGCTTACATCTGGCGGAGTGCCGAGAAGGTGGGCGAGCCGACTGACGCTGAGGAAGCCGCGCGGATCGAGTGGATTCCGGTCGATCGGATGTTGGACCTCATCAAGCGGGGTGAGGTCTTGGGCTCGGGTGCGATCGTGCCACTGCTGTTCTACTTGGCCTCACGCAATACTTGATCTGCCAGCGTCAGGTAGTTCCAAGTTTGCAAGGCGCTGCCGTTGGCGGTCCGAGCCGATTTGAGACGCGAGGCGACGGGCCTTGCGGGCATACTCTACGGCTTTACTGCTATCGCCGGCGGCAGCGTACGCAAAGGCTAGGTCTACGAACATGCCCGTCTGCCCGCGGATCGCTGACGTCGGGGACGATTCCAACTTCCGCGCGGCTGCCTCTAGTTCATTGATGGCATCCTGATTGCCAAGTCGCAGAAGAGCGCTGCCACGCCAGCGGGCAAGGTGGCCGTCGTTGAGTAGCAGGAATGGCATTTCGGGATCCACCGGGTCGGCGGGCATCAGCGTGTGCGCTTCGTCAAACGCGCGAAGCGACTCCTCATGCCGACCGGCAGCCGCGAGGCCCTCGCCGTATGCCGCTGTGAGCCACGTCCTCAGTAGTGAGGGTGCTCGGTTCTCGGCGACATAGCGTGCATACTCCAGCAGCTCTACGGCTGCCTGTGGCTCGCCCATGTCAAGCAGGATCACGGCTTGCTGCGCTGCCGCGTGCGCTAGCAGGTAAGGCGAATCGGCTTCGCGTGCGGAGACCTTGGCGTCTTCGTGGTACTGCCAAGCCTGTAGCTGTGATCCACGGTCCAGAGCCGTCCAACCGGCGAGCGTGCGCGCGTCCGTGAGGGTCGCAGCCAACCGCTGTCGGTGTTCGGTTCTGACGCTGAACGAACGGATCTGCTCGATTTGGCCGATAAGTTTGTTCAACTGATCGAGTACAACTACAGCGCCGAATCTCTTGTCCGAACTGCGAACATCATTGACTTGGCGCTGGAAGAGGTCGAGCGTATCCCGGTCAATGCTACGAGCGACGGTCAAGCGGTCGCGAAGTTCTTCAGCGGCTTCGTTCAGGTGTTCCGGCGGGAAACCCAGCTCTTCGTTGGTGCGACCGTAGAATTCTCGAAAGAGGCGCTGGTAACCGACGTCGGTTACCTCTACGCGGCCGTTCTCCCAGCGTGACAGCATGACCAGTAGCGCCGATTCACTGGCTACCGGTATGCCCAGGGTCTTGCCCCTGGTGAGGAAGTAGCTTACTGCCTGTGCTTGAGTCCGCTTGGCCTCCCTGCGGACCGCCTGAAGCCGCGTGAGCGGCAGGCTGCCTCGTCCCTGTCCCGCCACGTTCCACCCCGTCCCCTGAGGCCGTGACCTGCGGACTTAACTCCACCTAACAGGTGGCGCGTTAGCCGCTGACTATTATTTCGTCCCCCTGTTCGGCGGTCTGCTGTTGCCATGACAGCGACGCAGAGACCACCGAACGACTACCGCGACTCAGTCCCTTCTTCGTGCTTCGTCGTCAAGTCGGTCGGCCAGCGTCCCCAGCTGGGCGCGAAGACCGCGGATCTCGCGGATGATGGTGTTCAACAACGGGATCACCGGGTTGTCGACCGGTGCTGCGGTCGCGTCTGCTTCCGGTGGGTTCTGGCCGTTGAGGACCGCAGTCAGGTGCTGCGGGTGCCAGTCGAGCGCGATCGACAGCGCTTCCAGGGTTCGCGGGTTGCGTCGGCGTTGGATTCGGCCTTGCTGGATCTCGCGCACGATCGCCAGCGAGACGCCCGACTTCTCGGCAAGCTCCCGCTGCTTCAGCGCCAGCTCGGCCGCGCGGGCGTTGACCGCCTCCGCGACTGCCGACCAATCCTCTTTCATGTACGCCTCCGTGCTCCGCCCTCAGCGCCGACGTTAGCGCGTGGTTCAGGTCGAATCCGGAGCTATCACTGACATCAGCGGCTCTTCAACAATAATCAACGCTTATGTCAGCGCTCCGAGCGGTGAAATCAGTCTTTCGGAGGCATGGCGATGAGTACGACAACTGGCGTGGGCGCTGGTTCGCCCACCTTCTACACGGTGCGTGAGGCTGCGCGCCTCATGCGCATCGCGCCGTCGACGCTGTACCGGGCGATCCGGGAAGACGCTTTCCCGGCCGTCTGCGTCCGGACTCGGTACGTCGTCCCCGCGCAGGCCGTCGAGGAGATGGTCAGGCGGGCGGTGGACTCCGGCGGTGTGGTCGACGTGGCCGGCCTGGCTGCCGAGCGGCGCACGGCGCGGGAGATCGCGCGGGCGACCGGGGGTGCTTCGTGGTGAACCCGGGTGATCGGTTCGAGGTGATCGCCGCCGATCTGGACCGGTTGGCGAAGGTTCCGGATGACGTGCTGTTGGAGATCGTGGTCCGGCGCGCGGAGTGCGTGTGGTTGTACGGCCCGGAGTTCGAGCCGGTGCGGCAGGAGGGGGGTTCGGTTCCTTCGGCGGTCGGGTGCCCGGTGTGGCGGGCGTGCCTGGAGTTGGAGTTGCGCACGCCCGGTCCGTACAGCGGTGGTGTGTGCAGCGGTCTGTCGGACGAGGAGTTCTCCGCGCTGCACAGGGTGTGGTTGGCCCGGCGTGTGCGCATGGGTGGGGAGAGGGGGCCGCTGTGATGACGGTGGATCTCACGGCCACCCAGGTGTTGGCCGGGATGGGTGCGTTGGTGGTGTTGGTGTGGGCGTGGCGGGCCGGCTCGCGTCGGGCCAGAGCCGCTGCCGACACGGCGCGCACAGGTGCCCGTCTGCTGTCGTTGACGGGGCGCGTGCTGGTGACGGCCGGTGTGATCGTGGGTGTTCAGTGGTTGGTGCTCACCTACGGTCGGGACTCGTCGTTGCTGTGGGTGGTGCTGGGGCTGCCGGCGTTGTTCGCCGCGTACACCCTGACCAAGGCGCTCACGGTGACCGGGTTGGAGGGTCCGCGCCGCAGGGGTGAGCGACGGTGAACACCCCGAAGGGTGTGGGAAGGGTGGTCGCCTTCGGGCGGCCACCCGCCGTCCCCGCGGAAACGAGTGCGGACCGGCTTGTGCGGGAGGCTGCGGTGGCGGCCTTGCTGCGAGCGCATCGGGCACGGCCGGATGTGGTGGCGTTGCGGGTGGAGCGCGTGCGGGCACAGGTGGACCGGTTGTGCTGGGCCGGGATCGTGCTCGGTCTCGGGTTCACGATGACCAACGTGCAGCACTTCGCGGCCGGCACGGCGGCGGCCTGGTCGCTGCCGTGGTTGGCGGCGTGGCTGCTCGACCCGACGGTGTCGCTGGTGTTGCTGGCCATCCTGCGGGCGGAGCAGGTGACCGCGCGGTACCGGGTGCGTACGGGGCCGTGGGTGCGTCGGGCGAAGTGGTTGACGTTGGCGGCCACGTACGTGATGAACACGTGGGCGTCGTACACGGCCGGGTCGTTGTCCGGGGTCGTGCTGCACTCGGTGCCGCCGCTGGTCGTGTTCGTCGCTGCCGAAGCGGTCACGGACCTGCGGGACAAGTTGACCGAGGCTGTATCGGCGGCGTTCGCGGAAGCGGCTCCACCGGAGCCTGCGGCCACGGACCGGCCGGCGCGTGAACCTGCACCGGCACCGACCGCCAAACCGACGTCAGCGGGTGCTCGGACGTCGTTCGCCGAGTACCTGACAGCGGCACACCGGGCATGGACACCGGGGACCGTGGTGTCACCGAAGTGGGTCCGAGAGGTCACAGGGTGCTCTAGAGGGCTCTCGTCACGCCTGGCGGCCACGCTCGCGCGCGAAACAGCGTCGGGTGGAGGCGAGTCATGAACGGGCCGGGGGTTCACGGCAGCGAGGCCCACAGCGTCCCCGCGTCCGTGCCCTCCGGTGAACTCGTGAGCGCGGTTCTCGAAGGCGAGTTCGTGAACGATCGGCGGTCGAGCCGGTGGCAACGGGTGGCGGCTTGGTGGTCGCGTTCACCACGGGTGCCGGCTGCCTTGAAGTCGCGGCGGCTCGCGGTGCAGGCGGTCAGGGATCTGGTGGTGGCTGTGCTGCGGTCGCCGGTCCGGTTCTCCGGGGCGGTGGTGCGCGGGCTGGTGGTCGCTGCCCGGTGGTGGCGGTCGTGGGTGCGGGTGGCGGACTACCGGCAGGCTGCCGAGGCGGCGGACAAGCTGGCGGACAAGTACGACGGCATCCGCACGTTGACGCTGTTCCGGTGGAAGGTCACCGGCGCCACCGCAATGTCGGTCGCAGTGGTGGTCGCTGTGCTCGACCTGCTGTACGGGCATCGGGTACTGTGGATCGGCGGTGGCGTCCTGGCGGTCGGGCTGGCCGTCCTCGGTCGCCGCAAGGACGGCTCACCGGGCCGCAAGGCCGTGTTGGCCGGGCCGCGCACGCTGACGTGGACGATGGACCCGCAGGTACTCGTGGACGCCTTCCGTGACGCGAAGCTGATCGGCAAGGACGAGGCGCTGCGACTGGTCGAGCGTGCCACCAGGCAGGGTGACGGGTGGGCGGTAACGGTCGACCTGCCAGCCACCCGCAAGGCCGCCGATGTCGTGAAGAACCGGGAGGCGTTGGCGTCCGCGCTCGCCGTCGATGAGGTGCAGCTCATCGTGGAACGAGTACGCGGCAACGGCGGCCATGCCGGACGCGTCGCCCTGTGGGTGGCCGACGAGGACCCCTACGGAACTGCTCCCCAGCGCACGCCGTTGCTGGGTGTGCAGCGTTGGGACGCGTGGCGGCCGGTGCCGTTCGGCCGGGACGCACGACAGCGGCGGGTGGACCTGCCGATGGTGTGGACGTCGTTGCTCGTGGGCGCGATTCCCAGGCAGGGCAAGACCTTCGCGGCACGACTGGCAGCCGCAGGGCTCATCCTCGACCCTCACACCCGGCTCTACGTGGCCGACTTCAAGGCGGGCAAGGACTGGTACGCCGCCGCGCAGGTGGCTCACCGGTTCCTGTCCGGTGACGAACCCGAGCACGTGCTTACGCTGGTGGAGTGGCTGGTGGAGCTGGTCACAGAAGTGCAGGGCCGCTACCGCAGGATGCAGGACCTTGACGACGAAGTCTGCCCCGAGTCCAAGATCACCCCGGCCATGTCCCGTGATCTCCGTCTGGACATGCCGATCACCGCGATGTTCCTCGACGAAGTGCAGGTACCCCTGGAGGACCGGACACCGTTGGAGGTGCAGGACAAGAAGCTCACCGCAGGCGAGTACGTGGGCGAGCTGCTGACCTGGCTTGCCCGCAAGGGACCGGCCGCCGGCATTGTGCTCGTGCTGGCCACCCAACGCCCGGACAGCAAGACCATCCCCAGCAACCTGCGGGCCGTCCTGGGCTCCCGCTTCGCGCTGCGGGTCATGGACTGGCGAGACAGCAACATCGTCCTGGGCGAGCAGATGAACACACGCGGCTACGACAGCAGCCGCCTGCTCGCCTCACACAAGGGCGTGGGCATCCTCCGACCGGACGGAGAGACAGCGGGCGCTGACGTGCTCGCCACCACCGTGCGCACCTACTACATGCCTAACGAGGACTGGCGAACCATCTGCCGGCAGGGGCGCGCACTGCGCGAAACGGAAGGCACCCTGAGCGGACACGCGGCCGGCCACGACACCAGACCGGCACTCGACCACGCAGCGGTCGCACGCGTCATCGGCACCGTGGCCGAACGCACCGACAGAACGGAGCTACCGGAACCACTGACGTCCGTTGTGGACTACCTGGGAGACGATCTCCACTCAGGAGGACGGGACTTCGTGCCCACCGCTGAACTCGTTGCCGCACTGGACGTCGAGCCCACAGCGTTCGGCTTGCAGATGGGCGAACTCGGATGCAAGCCCAAGCGTGACCGCATCACCACCGCCGATGGTGTGCGCCAGGTTCGCGGCTACCTCATCACCGACATCCGCGAGGCGATCACCCGACACCGCGAGCACTCCACCGTGGACGCAGAGGTAGTCCAGGACGATCACTGACCCGTCACCGCACCCGTCCCGGCAGCTTCCACCCGTCCCACCTGCCGTGACACCTTGAAAAGGCTTCTACCAGCATAAACACACCATCAAGCCGGTTGGGACGGGTGACGGGCAACCCGTCCCAACCACACCGCAACGGCTGTGGGCGCGCCCCTGGACAGGGACGCGCCCACAGCCGATGCCGTCACAGCGTCTTGCGAACTACCTCGAAGAGGTGTTCGAAGGCCATCGGCTTCAACGCTCGCAGCGCACCTCCGATGAACGCCGGCCCCGGACGCATCTCTCCGTTCAACACCCGGATCACTGTCGAACGCTCGACCTCCATGGCGTTCCCCAACGCGTAGGCAGACGTGAACTCCGCGCGGTGGGCCGCTTGGCGGAAGGCTTCGACGCGCACTTTGACGGTCCAGGTCATCGCTACCTCCTCACGTCGGACAGCCGACCTACCGCAGGAGCAGCGCCAACTCCTCCCCGGCCATCAGCGACTCGCAGTCAGTCATCGGTGACAGCCACCGGACCTCCCGACCCTCGACCACCGCAGGCGGCATCGGGATCGTGGCGCTTACCGGGGCGAGGTTCTCTCCCGTCAACCTACGCGAAGAGGACAGCAGGAACATGGCCTCTTCCTTCTGGTCCCAGGTCGGGACCAGGACAGCGGGCGTCGGGTTCTCGCGGAACGACTCAAGCTCGACCACCCGCTTGGCGCGTTCGGACTCGACCACCACCGCCACGAGGTTCGGCTGCGTCACCACCAACACCGAGCGCTGCAACCGACTCGGTAGCACCGGCCACCACCGCCGAACCAAGTCCTCGTCCATCGTCGCCATGTCGGGCGGGCACAGGGCCAGCGCATCGCGTTCGTGACCCAACACCGGGTCCACGTACGCATTGTCGAGCCACGACGCACCCGGGATCACCGGCCATCCCCGCTCAACGCAGGCCAACGCGCACTGCACACCGCTGCTCATCGAACTGATCACCGGTAGCGCTGTCTTGATCATCTCTTCCTTCCTCCGTTGTCCGGTCCGGACCCGTGCGCGTTCAACTTGCGGAGGTGTGCCACCAACACCTCTTCGAACTCGCCGAGGTGCTCCTGCATCGCGCGCAGTTCGTCGCGGACCCGCATGGCCTCTTCTGTGCGCTCCCGGCATTTCCGGGCGTAGTGCCGGCCGATGACCAAGGTGTACAGCGGAGGTAGGGCCAGCCACACGAGGAAGATCGCTATTCCTCCCCAGTCGACACCCGCCGCCCTCTCGATCACGACGATCACCTCCGGTTGACCACGTTGCGCCGACATCAGCGTCTCTCTTGATCGGCATTGAGCAAATGACCTGGGTATTGACCTATCCGGACCTGCATGGACCTAGACTGATCAGCGCTGACATCGGAGAATCGGAGGACGGCCGATGAAGCCGGAACGCGAACACGGTCGGACGCTGTTCGGGGAGCTGCTGAGGCAGCAGGGCAAGACCGCAGAGCGGTTCAGCGAAGAGGCCACGCGGTTGGCGTGGGAACGAGGCATCGACGCGACCCTCAGCCCGCGACACGTCCGCCGGCTCACCACCGGTCGTCGCGCCGACGGCCGCCCCCTGGGGTCGGTTCGACCGGGAACCCAGAGGCTTCTGGAAGACATGCTGGGCGTTCCGATCGACCAACTGCTGATGCCGGTCAACGCCGAGGTTCCCGAGCAGCGCGAGTGGTCGGGCGAAGCATCCGAGCTGCGAGCGCGAATCGCATCCGGACGTGCGGTGGATCAGCAGACCGTGTCGCTGCTTCAGCAGAAGTTGGACTTGACCCGAGTGATAGACCGCCGCTTGGGTGCTGTGACGCTGCTTGATGAACTGCGTGCTCAGATCAGCCGGATGTGGCGACTTCTGAGCGACGTCCTCGACCACAGGACACGGGTCAGTTTGGCGCGAGTATTGGCGGATGCGTCGACCCTCGCAGGGTGGCAATCGCTGGATCAGGGGTTTGTTCGCGAGTCGTGGGAGCACTACGACCAGGCTCGGAGCGCGGCTCGCGTGGCTGAGTCCCGCGCCCTTGAAGCGTATGCGTGTGCAGGGCAAGCGGTTGTGTTGCTTGACATCGGTGATACCGCATCGGCTGTCGAGTTGACCGGTTACGCCTGCGGAAGTGCCGGCGAAGAGTCGCCTGCCCTCCTCATGGCGTGGCTACTGGCCGGGCACGGCGAAGCGCTCGCGGCCAACGGTGACCGTGATGCCAGCGCTCATGCCTTTGATCGTGCGTTGGGCTTGATGGCAAAGCGTCCCGCGGGTGAGGATGTCCCGTATCTGGTCTTCGATCAGAACCACTTGACGCGGTGGCGGGGAAGTGCGCTGGCGCGTCTCGGGGAGATTGAGGCAGTCGACGTGCTTTCCGGCGTGCTCAGTCGACTCGACCCGACGTTCACGCGAGCGGAAACCGCACTGCGAGTGGATCTCGTGCAGGTGCTCAAATCCAAGGGCGAGCATGATGCGGCTTCGCTGCACGCAGAACGCGCGAAGCTTCTTGCGGCACAAGTCGGGTCGACGCGGCAACAACGAAGGCTCAAAGCGCTGGCCGACTGACTTCCTGTCGTGCTGCGGTTGGTTTCTTCATTTCAACGACTTCGGTTTTCTGCGGGACGGTGGACGCGGGGTCGACAACGACCGCGCGCTTGCCGCGACTCGCGACCACCAGGCCCCAAGCCTTCAGTTCGGCTACGGCACGGTTCGCTGTACCAGCGGAAACGCCGTAGCGGCTGCGGATCTCCACAACGGTTGGCAGCGTGTCTCCGGGGCGGAGCATCCCGCACGCGATCGCCCCTCGGAAGTCCAGGGCGATCTGTCGATACGGGCCGGTGACCTCTGGTTCCAGGGCTGCCACTGGGGTGCCTGTGGAATCCAGGGCAAGAGGTGCAGCGGGCATCCTGCCGGTCAGCGTCTGTGCGGCCCGCTGATCTGCCTCCGAACTCCAAGCGGCGTAGACGCGGAGCGTCGTGGTTCCTCCTCCGCTGTGGCCGACGCGACCCGCGATCGTACGCACATCCACACCGGCGACGATCAATTCGGTGACGCTGTAGTGCCGTAGAGCGTGCAGCTTCGACCCGATGCCGAGACGTTGGCACGTACGCGTATAGCGCTGAGTCATGGAATTCGGCTTGACGTACGTGCTGTGGTCGAACGAGTTCGAGAAGATCCGGCCCTTCTTCTTCAACTTTACGTCCATCTCGGCCGCAAGGTCTTCGCGGTACTTCAGGTACGCCTTGAGGAGTTGGACCGTGACGTCGTCAAGGGCGATCCTGCGTTGCTGGTGGTCCTTCAGGTCCTTCTCCCACGTGTCACCGCCTTCCTGGGCGATGGCGGACTTGAGGAACAAGGTCTTTCGGACGAGATCGAGGTTGTCCAGAGAAGCGGCGCACAGTTCACCGCGTCGGGCGCCCGTGGTCATGGCCAGCCAGAGGAACACGCCCCACGAGATGTCGCGGAACGCGTCGTTGACGATGGCTGCGGCTTCCTCGGGCGTCGGTGGGTTCGGCTTCGGCTTCGGCGCAGTCGGCTGCTTGGCCTTGGCCATCGGGTTGACCGATATCCAGTCCCAGCGGAGCGCCATTTCCAACGCGCTGTTCAGACAAGAGTGGATCTTGAGGATCGTGGAGTTCGAGAGCCCCCTGCACTTGTGCCGTCGGCACTTGTCGGTGCACTTGTGCTCGCCGGACTTGCGGTGCTCGATGAAGTCACCCTTGCCGCCGCAGTGCAGCGAGCACTGCTTGAGGATCGCGTCGAAGGAGTCGAAGGTCTCGCCGTTGAGGGCCTTGCCGATCTGCAAGTGACCCAGCAGCGGGCGGATGTGCAGGCGGATGTTGCGCCGGTACCCGATCGCGGTCGTGCGCTCGACCGCCTGATCCAGGGTCTCCTCGTACTTGTCGAAGAGCATGTTCACGGTGGCCTTCGTGCGCGGCGCGCGGCGCTCGTCCACCTGGTTGAGCAGTCTGGTCCGGACCCTCTCGGCTTCGCGCTCGGGGTTCGGTGCGGTGTGCGGCACGGTGTGCGTCAGGTAGTTCCTCTTGCTGGTCAGCGGGTCGATACCCGCGTACACGCGCACCTTCAGCGAGCCGCTCGGGAGGGGCAGGATCTCGCCCCGCTGCCTGGTCGTCTTGCGAGCCTTGGCGGTGCCCATGGAGCCAGTCTAGGTCCGACTGGCTCCACATGTGGCTCCACGTGAGCGGCCAGTGATCGGCCCTGCGATCGCCCCTGACCTGTCCTTGCAGGTCAGGGGCTTTGCTATCCAGTGCCCCCGGCAGGATTCGAACCTGCGACCTCGGGATTAGAAGTCCCTCGCTCTCTCCACTGAGCTACGGAGGCTGGAGGGGCTGTCGACCACGCGCCGTAGCAGCGTAGCCGCCCCACCGGACACATCGTCCGGAAGACGTGGCGCGTTTCCGTTCGGGCACCGGAAGAGGGATCAAGATGCCTGAAAAGTGATGTGGATCACCCCAGAGGGGCTGTCGAGCCCCGCTCGACGAGGGAAACGGCCAGTCTGGTCGGCTCTTCCGGTCTGCCCCCGTCGAGCACCCGGAGCGCCAGCTCGCCGGCTCTGCGGCCCTTCTCGGCCAGGGGTTGACGCACCGTGGTCAGCGGGGGCTCCGCGTGCCCGGCCGCCGGCACGTCGTCGAACCCGACCACCGACACGTCGGCGGGCACCCGCAGGCCCAGGTCGCGCGCCGCCTGCAGCGCGCCGAACGCCAACTCGTCCGACGCGCACAGCAGCCCCGTCGGCCGCGGGTCGCGGGACAGCAGCGCCCTGGCGCCCTCGCGGCCGAGTTCGCGGCTGCTGCCGGCGCACTCCCAGACCGGCACGTCGGCCCCGACGACCTCCAGGTACCCGGCCAGGCGGTCGCGGGTGACGCGGAACGTCCCGGCCGACCGGCGCGCGGCGGTCGCGAGGCCCGTCCGGCCGTCCGGGGCGACGCCGAACGCCAGCACGCCGAACCGCGCGTGCCCCAGCGCCCGCAGGTGCCGCGCCGCCAGCCGCGCCCCGCCGACGTCGTCCACCTCGACCCGCGCCGTGCCGGGCAGCGCCGGCTGGTCGACCACCACCAGCGGCAGCCCGCGGGCCCGGACCGCGTCCAGCGCGGGCGCCCCGTCGGGCAGCGAGTACGCCACCACGACGTCCGCCGCGGCCCGCGCCACGGTCGCCGGGCGCGGGCCGCCGCCGGGGCCTCCGGGCATCAGCACGAGGCAGTGGTCGTGGCCGTCGACGGTGGTCGCCAGGCCGTCGAGCACGATCGACACCGCCGGGTCGGAGAAGGCCGCCGACAGGCCCTGGCCGAGCATGAACCCGACGGCCGCGCTGTGCCGGGTCGCGAGGCTGCGGGCGACCGGGTCCGGGCCCGGGTAGCCGATGGTCGCCGCCGCCTCCAGGATGCGCTCGCGCAGGGCCGCCGACAGCTGGTCGGGCCGGTTGTAGGCGTTGGAGACCGTGGCGCGCGACACCCCCACCGCTCCGGCGACGGTGTCGAGGGTGGGCTTGCGCGGTCGGTCCACGTGACGAGGTTAACGAGGAGGCGGGGGTGGTCGTTCTGAAGCGCTTCAGTCACACTCGACCCCATGCGCCACGCCGTCTTCGCAGTGTTCCTCTTCAACGGGGCCCTGATCTTGTCCTGGGCGGCACGGATGCCGACGCTGGCCGCACAGGTGGGCGCGTCCGAGGCCACCCTCGGCCTCGCCCTGCTCGGCGCGAGCATCGGCCTGGCGATCACCGCGCCGATCGCGGCCCGGCTGTGCGCGACGGTCGGCGCGCGCAGGCTCGTCGTCGTCGGCGCGGCGGTCACGGTGCTCGCGGTGCCGGCCCTGAGCTTCGCCGGCTCGCCGCTGCACCTCGGCCTCAACCTGTTCGTCCTCGGCGGGTGCGGCGCGGCGCTGGACGTCGGCATGAACGTCGCCGCCGTCGCCGTCACCCGCGCGCTGGACCGGCCGCTCATGCCGCAGTTCCACGCCGGGTACAGCATCGGCGGCCTCTTCGGCTCCCTGGGCGCTGCCGGTGCGGCGGCGGCCGGCTGGGACCTGCGCACGCACCTGGTCACGGCCGCCGCGGTCGGCACGGTCACGATGGCGGCCGTGGTCCGCTCGGTGCCCGGCGCGACCGGCGAACCCGTAGCGGAGCGCGGCCCGTCGGTGGTGCGCCGCCCGCTGCTGTGGCTGCTGGCGGGCATCACGGTGTGCGCGGCGATCGCCGAGGGCGCGACGGCCGACTGGTCGGCGCTGTTCTTCGTCCGGGAACGCCACCTGACCGAGGCCGTCGCCGCGATGCCGTACGCGGGCTTCTCCATCGCGATGGCCATCGCCCGCCTGGTCGGCGAACCGGTGCAGCGGAAGCTGGGCCCGTACCGGCTGCTCGCGGCGGGCGCGGTGGTCGCCGCGGCCGGGCTCGGGCTCGCCGTGCTGGTGGACGCGGCGGTCGCCGGCTTCACCGGGTTCGCGCTCGCCGGAGTGGGCCTGGCGTTCTGCTTCCCGGTGGTCATGGACCTGGCGGGCGCGGCCGGGCGGCGGGCCGACGGCAGCGGCGGCGAGCGGGAGATCGGCCTGGTGACGACGCTGGCCTACACGGGCTTCCTGGTCGGCCCGCCGATGGTCGGCGGCCTCGCGCACGCCAGCTCGCTGACCGTGGCGCTGGGGGTGGTGGCGTTCGTGATCGCCCTGATCGTGCCGACGGCGTGGCTGGCGCGCAACGCCCGCGCCCGCGAGCTCACCCTTGTGGGAGCCGGTTCAGGGAAGCCTTGATCAGCGGTTGCAGGGTCGCGAACATCTGCTCGGCCTTGCCGCCGTTCAACGTCATCGCGACCAGGATGCTGCGGTTCGGGTTCACCGCCGTGGTGGTGGTGCACACCATCGCGTTGCCGTCCAGGTCGCACGACACCCACGACGAGTGGCCCTCCACGACCGCTTCCCTGCCCTTGGGCTGGCGCTGCCTCACGTGCTCGTACTTCTGGTAGAGCGCCGTCACGACGCTCGCGCCGTCGAACGCGTACTGGCAGGACTCCTGGATGACGTCGTCCTTGCGGGCCGGTTCGCGGGTGAGCGCGCCGACCGGCTTCAGGTCGTCGGCGGTGAGCAGCTTGCACGGGTCCACGCCCGCCACTGAGCGCTGTTTGGCGATCTTCGGCGCGCCGTCGCCCGCAGGGGTGGTCGTGGCGGTCGCCGGTGTGGCGGTGGTCGCCGGGGTGAAGCCGGACTCGGGCAACGCGTCGCCGTTGATGGTGTAGCTGCACCCGGTGAGGGTGAGCACGGTCACGGCCCCCAGGAGCCACCTGCGAGTGCTGGTCACGGCGAGCAACGGTAGTCGGTGCGATCGACGCACGTCCGGCGGTTGGTGGTGGCGTTGCAAGGCCGCTTACGCTCGTCCCGTGCCCATCGACGCCCCCACCCGAACCCAGCGCACTGGTCTAGTCCCTTTGCTGGCCGTCGGCACGGCCATAGCCGCGCTGCTCGCGGCCGGGCTGGCCAGTGCGACCGGTGGCGAGAAGTCGGGCCTGATCGTCGTGCGGGTGCTGACCGAGTCGGCCGCCGTGGTGACGATCGGCTCGCTGCTGCTGGCCGCGTTCCTGGTGCCGCCGCAGGAGAACGGGAGACTGGCCGCCGACGGCTACGCGGCGCTGCGCACGGCGGGGTGGGGTGCGCTGGCGTGGGTGCTGGGCGCGGTGGCCTCCGTGCCGTTCACCGCGGCCGACGCGCTCGGGCAGCCGGTCACCGCGCTGCTGGACCCGTCGGTGCTGTTCACCCTGGTCGGGTTCCTGGAGCAGGCCAAGGCGTGGATGGTCACGGCGGTGGTCGTGGCGCTGCTGGCGCTGGGCTGCCGGCTGGTGCTGTCGTGGGGCTGGACGACGGTGCTGTTCTTCCTGTCGGTGTTCGCGCTGGTGCCGGTGGCCGTGACGGGGCACTCGTCCGGCGGCGGCTCGCACGACGTGGCCACCAACAGCCTGCTGTACCACCTGATCGCGGCGGCGCTGTGGATCGGCGGCCTGATCGCGCTGCTCGCGCACGGCCGCCGCGGCGGCGACCACCTGGGGCTGGCGACCACGCGGTTCTCCCGGCTCGCGCTGGTGTGCTGGGTCGTGATGGCGGTCTCGGGCGTGGTCAACGCCTGGGTGCGCCTGCCGGTCGGCCAACTGCTCACCAGCGACTACGGGCTGCTGGTGCTGGCCAAGACGCTCGCGCTGGTGGCGCTCGGCGTGTTCGGCTACTTCCAGCGGCAGAAGGGCGTCCGGCAGGTCGTGGCGACCGGGTCGGGCCGCTCGCTGATGAAGCTCGCGGGCGTCGAGGTGCTGCTGATGTTCCTCACCATCGGCCTGGCCGCCGCGCTGAGCCGCACGCCACCGCCGCCCGAGGGGCGGGCGTTCCCCAGCACGGTGGAGCTGCGCATCGGCTACGACCTGTCCGGCGCGCCCACGCTCGCCAGGCTGCTGTTCGACTGGCGGTTCGACCTGGTCTTCGGCACGGCCGCGATCGCGCTGGCCGCGGTCTACCTGCTGGGCGTGCGGCGGCTGAAGCGCCGCGGCGACGCGTGGCCCGTCGGCCGCACGATCGCGTGGGTGGCCGGCTGCCTGACCGTGCTGTTCGCCACGTCGTCGGGGGTCGGGCGGTACGCGCCGGCGATGTTCAGCATCCACATGGAGAGCCACATGCTGCTCTCGATGCTGGCGCCGATCCTGCTGGTGCTGGGCGGTCCGGTGACGCTGGCGCTGCGGGCGCTGCCGGTGGCGGGCAAGGGCAGGCCGCCGGGCGCGCGCGAGTGGATCCTCGCGTTCGTGCACTCGCCGGTGGCCAAGGTCCTGACCAACCCGCTCGTGGCGCTGGCGCTGTTCGTGGGGTCGTTCTACGGGCTGTACTTCTCCGGTCTGTTCGACTCGGCGCTGGACTACCACTGGGCGCACCTGGCCATGAACGCGCACTTCATCCTGGTCGGGTACGTGTTCTACTGGCCGGTGATCGGCATCGACCCCGCTCCGAACCGGCTGCCGCCGCTGGGGCGGCTGGGGCTGCTGTTCGCCTCCATGCCGTTCCACGCGTTCTTCGGCATCGTGCTGATGAGCTCGCAGACCGTGATCGGGGACAACTTCTACCGGGCGCTGGCGCTGCCGTGGGTCTCGTCGCGGCTGGAGGACCAGCGGCTGGGCGGCGGCATCGCGTGGGCGGCGGGCGAGGTGCCGCTCGTCGTCGTGATGGTGGCGCTGCTCGTGCAGTGGGCGCGGTCCGACGACCGCGACGCGCGCCGGACCGACCGCAAGGCCGACGCCGACGGCGAGGCGGACCTGGCCGCCTACAACGCGATGCTGCGCAAGCTGTCCGACCGGGAGTAGGCGCCGGCCCGCGGCGGCGGGCCGGCGCCTGCTTCCCCTACAGCGGGCGGCGGAAGCCGCGGACCGCGAACGCCCAGCCGACGGCCGCGAGCGCCGCGCTCGTCACCAGCGCGCCCACCACACCGGTCACCGGGTGGGCCAGCGCCAGCGCGCGGGCGGCGTCCACGGCGTAGGTCAGCGGGTTGACGTTCGCGACCGCCTGCAGCCAGCCGGGCAGCCCCGACACCGGCACGTACGCGCTGGAGGCGAACATGAGCGGGAACATCGCCAGGAAGCCCACCGTCTGCATCAGCTCGGCGTTGCGCAGCCAGGTGGCGATGGCCAGGAAGACCCAGCCCAGGCCCCAGCCGACGGCCAGCGACAGGGCCAGCGCGGCGGCGGTCCCGCCGAGGCCGCCCGCCGGCGCGAAGCCGAAGATCGCCAGTGCGAACACCAGCATCAGCACCAGTTGCGCGGTGGTGCGGACCAGGTCGGACAGGCTGCGCGCGACCAGCACCGAACCCAGTCGGATGGGCAGCGAGCGGAACCGGGCCAGGACGCCGTTCTTCATGTCCGTGATCAGGCCGACGCCCGCTTGGAGGGCGGACTGCATGGCGGTGTTCACCAGGATCGCGGGCATCAGGTAGTCGATGTACGCGACACCCTGCGGGAAGCCGGGGGTGTGGGCGATGCCGGCGAAGATCTGGCTGAACAGGGTGAGCATGACCAGCGGCTGGAGGACGCTGAACACGATCATCCGGGGGTCGCCGACCAGCGTGCGCAGCGACCGCTGGGTCAGCACCAGCACCTGCGTGGCGAAGCCCGCGCCGCGCCGGAGGGTCCCCGGCGCGGCGGCGAGGGCGGTGGTCATCTCCGTGGGCTCCTTTCAGGCCGCGTGGGCCGCGAGGGACAGGTAGACGTCGTCGAGGGTCGGTTCGCCCAGCGCCAGCTCGGTGGCCTCCAGGCCGACCTCGTCCAGGGCGCGGACCACGACGGCCAGCTCGCGCGACGACGACACGGGCGCGGTCAGCGCGTTCGCCGCCGCCACCGGCTGCATCCCGGCGCGTTCCAGGGCTTCCTGCGCCTTGGGCACGTCGGAGGTGTCGGCGAGGGTCACCGTCACCGAGCGGCGGCCCACCTGGGCCTTCAGCTCGGCGCTGGTGCCGGCGGCCACCACCGCGCCGCGGGCCAGCACGGTGATCGAGTCGGCCAGCCGGTCCGCCTCGTCCAGGTACTGCGTGGTGAGCAGCACCGTGGCGCCGTCGGTGACCAGGCCCTCCACGATCTCCCAGAGGCCGAGGCGACTGGCCGGGTCCAGGCCCGTGGTCGGCTCGTCGAGGAAGATCACCTCGGGGTGGCCGACCAGGCTCGCGGCCAGGTCCAGCCGGCGGCGCATCCCGCCCGAGTAGGTGCGCGAGGGCCGCTTCGCGGCGTCGGCGAGGCCGAACAGCTCCAGCAGTTCGCCGCCCCGCGCCCGCGCCTCGCGGGCGCTCGCGCCCAGCAGCCGGGCGATGAGGACCAGGTTGTCCAGGCCCGACAGCCCCTCGTCCACGGCGGCGAACTGCCCGGTCAGGCCGATCCTGCCGCGCACCTCGTGCGCCTGCCGCACGACGTCGAAGCCCGCGACCCGGGCGGTGCCCGAGTCCGGCGGCAGCATGGTGGTGAGGACGTTGACCAACGTCGTCTTGCCCGCGCCGTTGTGGCCGAGCAGGCCGAGCACGGTGCCCTTCGGCACGGCGATGCCCACCCCGTCCAGCGCCTTCTGCGCGCCGAACGCCTTGCCGACGTCGCACGCCTCGATCATCAGGTCGTTCACTGGTCTCCCCTCAGCACCCCGTGCAGGTAGAGCTGGACGAGCAGGTCGGTCCCGGCGGTGGAGTCGCCGAAGCCGTCGCCCTGCATCCGGTTGGTGAACACGAGCCCGAGCAGCAGTCGCGCGGCCAGTTGCGGGTCGACGCGCATCCGGTGCGCGTCGGGTTCGAACAGGCCCGCGATGCGCTCGGACAGGCGCTGCATCTCGACGGGCGGCCCCTTGCGCTCGCCGGACCTGTGGTGCGGGTGGTAGCCGGAGTCGCGCAGGACGCCGATGAGCTTCCACGTCCGGTCCAGGTAGCCGGAGACGGCGCTGATCGCCCACGACAGGCGGTCGGCGAGCGCGTCCGCCTGCTCGGCGGCCTTGATCAGCTCCAGTTCCGCGTCGACGTCGAGCACGGAGCGGACGCACGTGGCGATCAGCTCCTGCTTGTCCTTGAACGCCCGGAAGACGGTCCCCTCCGCGATGCCGGCGGCCTTGGCGATCTGGCTGGTCGTGACGTTGGCGCCGTGCTCGAACAGCAGCGGGACGGTGGCCGCGACGATCGCCTCCCGGCGGTCGTCCGGGCTCATCGCGGGTGCGCGCTTCCGCCGTGGGGTGGTCTCCTCGGGCATGGGGCGAGCGTATGAGTGAGTCCTCACTCATGTCAACGAGTGAGTGCTCACTCATGAGTTGTCCACAGCCCCGGAGTTGTCCACAGATCGCGGATCACCGGTTCACCGCCGCCCCGTCCCCCGGCAACCTGGACCTGTCGGAAGACCACCCCGGAGGAGGGCGACATGGCTTACAACGAAACGCGGGTGACGCTGTCGGGCGTCGTGGCCAGCCAGGTGACCCGCACTACGACCGGCACGGGCGACAGCCGGGCGAAGTTCCGCCTGCTCACCACCGAGCGCCGGTTCGACCCGGAGCGGCAGACGTGGGTGAACGGCGCGCACATGTTCCTGTCGGTCACGTGCTGGCGCTCGCTGGCGGACAACGTCTACGGGTCGTTGGGCAAGAACGACCCGGTCGTGGTCCACGGCAGGATGACGATCAAGGAGCTGCCCGACGGGCCGGGCGTGCGCCAGTTCGTGGACATCGACGCCCAGGTGGTGGGGCCGAACCTGGCGCAGTGCACGGCCGTCGTCACCCGCGTCCGCAAGGACGGCGACGCCTTCACCGCTCCGCCGCGCGCCGCACCGGGTGTCGCGGGGGCGCCCGGGAGCGGCCCGGTTGCGGATGCTCCGGTTGAGGGCGGTCCGGTGGAGGGCGGTCCGGTCAGGGGGCCGGGGGAGGGCGGCGGCCTGCCGGAGGTCGTCGTGCCGCGCCGGGAGGGCGAGGTGGCCACGCTCTTCGGCGGGTCGGGCGAGCAGTCCGCCGACGAGCCGGGGGAGGAGGTCGCCAAGATCCCGTTCTGACCCGCGCCCGGTGGTTCCCGGCCTGAACAGACCCGGTCGGACCTGACCCGGCCCGACCTGCCCGGCTTGGTCCGGCCCGGATCGGGTCGACCCCGGACTGGTCCCCGCCCGGTTCGGTTCCCCCTCGGTCCGGAGCCTGCCCGGGTCCGGTTCCCGGCCGGTTCGGAGCCCGCCTGGTCGGGGCTTGCCCGGCCCGGTCCTCGTTCGGCCCGGTCCTCGTTCGGTCCCTCCCGACCCGGCCCCCACCACACCCCGGGCCTGGGAACGTCCCAGGTCCGGGGGCGTCACGGGCCCCGTCGCCCCGCCTGATCGAGCGCTGCGGAGGCGCCGCCGCGCCCGAGGTCGTCGCAGCGCCGGCGGCCGGTGTCAGTCGGTTGCCGCGATTTCCAGGCCAGTGGAGTAGCCGCCGCCCGAAATCCCGGTGACTGGGAGCACCCGAAGGGGGTAACCGAAGTGCAGTCCTGAGCCGTTCGGGGCATGACGGCCGGAAACGGGTCGGTGCGCGCACCCGGACCGGACAATGCCACCGGGTGTCGTCGTCACGAGCATCGAGGAGGGAGGTCGTGGGAAGGCGCCGAGGCGGTTCTCGCGCCGGCACGGGGGTTTGACACCGCAACGAGTTCGCGCATCCCGGCGGATCCGCTGGTCACAGCGCCGCACCCGAACGGGCTCGGCACGCTGTGACAGCAGCGGGTGACCCACGATCGCGTTAACTCCGAGCTGTCGCCACGTCCGTTGCCGGCGTCCGAGGTACTTGCCCGATCGGCACCGCTCTACGATCGCGGGCATGGCCGAGTTCATCTACACCATGAAGAAGGTGCGCAAGGCGCACGGGGACAAGGTCATCCTCGATGACGTCACGATCATGTTCTACCCCGGCGCCAAGATCGGCGTTGTCGGTCCGAACGGCGCCGGCAAGTCGAGCGTGCTGAAGATCATGGCCGGCCTGGACACACCGGGCAACGGCGAGGCGTACCTCTCGCCGGGCTACACGGTGGGCATCCTCCAGCAGGAGCCGCCGCTCAACGAGGAGAAGACCGTCCTGGGCAACGTGCAGGAGGGCCTCGGCGAGATCAAGGTGAAGCTGGACCGCTTCAACGAGATCGCCGAGAAGATGGCCGTCGACTACTCCGACGAGCTGATGGAGGAGATGGGCCAGCTCCAGGAGGAGCTGGACCACGCGAACGCGTGGGACCTCGACTCCCAGCTGGAGCAGGCGATGGACGCCCTGCGCTGCCCCCCGCCCGACGCCGACGTCAAGACGCTGTCCGGTGGCGAGCGCCGCCGGGTCGCGCTGTGCAAGCTGCTGCTGAGCAAGCCGGACCTGCTGCTGCTGGACGAGCCCACCAACCACCTGGACGCGGAGAGCGTCCTGTGGCTCGAACAGCACCTCGCCCAGTACTCCGGCGCCGTCCTGGCGGTCACCCACGACCGGTACTTCCTGGACAACCTCGCCGAGTGGATCCTCGAGCTCGACCGGGGCAAGGCGCACCCGTACGAGGGCAACTACTCCACCTACCTGGAGAAGAAGGCCGAGCGCCTCGCGGTGCAGGGCAAGAAGGACCAGAAGCTCCAGAAGCGCCTGAAGGACGAGCTGGACTGGGTCCGGTCGGGCGCGAAGGCCCGCCAGGCCAAGTCCAAGGCGCGGCTGGGCCGCTACGAGGAGATGGCCGCCGAGGCGGAGAAGACCCGCAAGCTCGACTTCGAGGAGATCCAGATCCCGCCGGGCCCGCGCCTGGGCAGCGTCGTGGTCGAGGTCGACCACCTGAAGAAGGGCTTCGGCGACCGGGTGCTGATCGACGGCCTGTCGTTCAGCCTGCCGCGCAACGGCATCGTCGGCGTGATCGGTCCGAACGGCGTCGGCAAGACGACCCTGTTCAAGACCATCGTGGGCCTGGAGCAGCCCGACGGCGGCACGGTGAAGATCGGCGAGACGGTGAAGCTGTCCTACGTCGACCAGAACCGCGCCGGCATCGACCCGAAGAAGAACGTCTGGGAGGTCGTCTCCGACGGCCTCGATTACATCCACGTCGGCAACGTCGAGATGCCGTCGCGGGCGTACGTCAGCGCGTTCGGCTTCAAGGGCCCGGACCAGCAGAAGCCCGCGGGCGTGCTGTCCGGCGGCGAGCGCAACCGGCTCAACCTGGCGCTCACCCTCAAGCAGGGCGGCAACCTGATCCTGCTCGACGAGCCGACGAACGACCTGGACGTGGAGACCCTGGGTTCGCTGGAGAACGCCCTGGAGCAGTTCCCCGGCTGCGCCGTGGTCATCTCGCACGACCGGTGGTTCCTCGACCGCGTCGCCACGCACATCCTGGCGTGGGAGGGCACGGACGAGAACCCGTCCCAGTGGTACTGGTTCGAGGGCAACTTCGAGGGCTACGAGAAGAACAAGGTGGAGCGCCTGGGCGCGGAGGCCGCGAGGCCGCACCGCGTCACCTACCGCAAGCTCACACGAGACTGAGCCGGGTACGGACACCGTGGCGGCGAGGGGCGAAGCGCAGGCGGACGTCGAGGTGAGCACGCTGGTCGTGCCCGCCTGGCGGCTGCGTTGGCGAGCACCGGAACTGGCCCTGGTGCTGGGCGAGCGCGCGGTGGCGCTCGCCTCCGCCCGCCGTGACGAGGTCGACCGGTTGCGCGCGGAGTCCCTGGTGGTCTTCGCGAGCAACCGGCTGGGCCGCGGTGTCCGGGTCGCCGACCGGGCGCTGGACGCCCTGAAGGCGGCCGAGGCCGAAGCGGAGCACGAGACGGCGTGGCGGCTGCGCGTGGAGCTGGCCGACAGCGCCCGCGCGGTCGGCGCGCCGCTGACCGGGTTCGCCGCCGTCCGCCCGGTCCTGGAAGCCGACGGCGTCCCGGACTCGCTGCGCGCCTCGGCGCTCGTGCAGGCCGGTGAGTGCCTGGTCTCGGTGGGCCGCGGGCCGGCCCTGGTCCAGGCACTGGAGGAGGCCGACCGGCTCTACGCGTCCGACCCGGTGCTGGACCACGACACGGCGTTGCTGCTGCGCGGGCTGCTCCGGGCGGCGGCGGCCGGCCAGCACCGCCGCTGGGGCGACTTCGACGCGGCGATCGCGGCGAGCCGCGAGGGCGTGGAGCTGCTCGACCGGCTGGCGGACCCGGCGGCCGACAGCGGCCAGGTGCGTGGCAGGCTCGTGGTGGAGCTGGTCTGCGCGCTGATGGACGCGGGCCGCCCGGCGGAAGCCGCCGAAACCGGCACGCCCCTGCTCGATCTCCCGGTGCGGGCGCCGTCGGCGCCGGCGGTGGGCTGGCTGCGGCTGGCCCTCGCGACCCGGGTCCACCTGCCGGCCGGCCGCGTGGACCAGGCGCGCGACCTGCTGCGGGACGCCGCGGACAGCGCGGAACGCCACCAGCTCGACACCCTGCTCGCCGAGAGCCTGCTGGCGCTGGCGCACGTCCACGAGGTGTCGGGGCAGCTGACCGAGGCCCTGGCCGACCTCCGCTCGGCCCACGCGGCCGAACGCCGCCGGGCCCGCGCGGTGTACGCGGTCCGGGCGAGGCTGGCGGCCGAGTTCTCCGGGGTGCACGCCAAGCCGACCGGCCTGCACGAGCAGCTGGCGTCCCTGCTCCACCGGGAGCCGCGCACCACGACCCCGCAACCGGACCCGCACCTGACCCCGGAGGCCAGGCAGCAGCTGCGCCAGTGGCGCCCGGGCCAGGTGCACCGGCCGGAAGGTCTGCGCGTCAAGCGCACCCGCAGGGCCACCGAGGACATGACGGTGGAAGGTCTCTCCGCGGCCCGCGCCCACGCGGCGGACCGCTGGCGGCTGGTCCAGCCGTTCGGCGACCCGGGCACCGCCGCCGAGCCACCCGCCTCCGGCGGTCGCCGCCGAGCCCCCGACCCGACCGACGCCCCGACCCCACCCATGCCGCAGGCGGCGTCCGCACCGCTGCCCGCACCGCTGCCCGCACCGACTCCGCAGCTCGCACCCGCCCCCACCGGCGCGCCCCCTCCCACCGGCGCACCCGCTCCCACCGCGCCTGCCCCTATCGGCGCGCCCGCTCCCACCGCGTCCGCTCCCACCGGTGCGCCCGCCTCCACCGCGCCCGCTCCCACCGGCGCGCCCGCGGAGCCGCCTGCACCCACTCACACGCCCCAAGCCGCTTCGGCGATCCCACCCAGCCCCGCCACAGCGCCTCCGCCCGCTGCGGCGCCGCAGCCTGCCGCCGCAGCGCCGCCCCCCGCCACGCAGCCTGCCGCCGCAGCGCCGCCCCCCGCCACGCAGCCTGCCGCCGCAGCGCCGCCCCCCGCCACGCAACCCGCCGCCGCAGCGCCGCCCGCAGCCGCAGCCGCGACGACTCCCGCCACGGCAACCACGCCGCCCACCACGCCACCGGCGCCGTTCGCCCCGACGGCGACGCCGGCCGCCACCGCAGAGGCACCGTCCACGACGCCTGCCGCACCACCCGCCGCGCCCGCGGTTCCGCCGGCGGCAGCGGCCGCAGTGCCACAGCAGGCAGGGCTTGGCCAGGCGACCCAAGGCCGACCGGAACACGCGAGGAGCGGCGAAGCACGCCCCACCTCCCACCGCACCCGCGCGCAGACCTACCTGGAACAGGCGTTCCCCTCCGCCACCCCCACGCCACCGTCGACGCCACCGTCGACGCCCCCGCTCGGACCCGCGCCCGCCGCCTCCGCGCCCACGCCGGCCGCGCCTGCGCCTGCGTCGTTCCCACCCGACACGCCTGCTTTTGCCGCGCCCACGCCTGCGACGCCTCCACCGGGCACACCCGCACCCGCTGCGCCTGCGCCTGCCACGCCTGCGCCTGCCACACCCCCGACGGACACGCCTGCGCCTGCCGTGCCTGCGCCTGCCACGCCTGCGCTGCCTCCGCCGGCCACGCCCGCGTCCGCCATGCCTGCCTCCGCCGCGCCCGCCACACCCCCCTCCGGCACGTTCGCGGCCGGGCCTGCTCCTTTCGCGCCGCCGTCACCGGGGCAGGCGGGGGCCGCCGCATCCGAGTCGGAAACGACCCACGTCTTCGCCCGGCCGCTGCTCGACGGTCCTGTCGGTGGTTCCACTTCGGAATTCCCTGACCAGGGCATCGCTGCCGAAGAGCCCGGCGCTCCCGCCGATGACACCGCTTCGGACCGGGCCGGGGCCGACGTCCCCTCCGCCGGGGACACCGAGCACAGCGGTGAGGCGGGCAAGAGCGTGCCGGCCGCCGGGCTGATCGCCGCTGCGGGCGCCATGCGCAGCGGGCGGCGGGCAGCGCGGAAAGCGGCCGGTGAGATCCTCGACGCCACGAGCGAGCAGGCGGTCAGCCCCCCGAACCCGGACGGGGGCGGTGTCCTCGAAACGCTCAAGGCCGCCGGGCTGATCGATTCCCAGCGAGCCGGTGGGCGGCGGCGTGCCCGTGAGGCCGAGGGTGACGGTGACGTCGAGGGCTCCGCCGACGCCGTCGAACACGCTGGCGCGGAGCACGCGAGCGCCACGCACATCAGCGCCGAGCACGCCGGCGCCGCAGAGCACTTGGACACCGCAGAACACGCCGGCGCCGCAGAGCACCTGGCCGCTGCCGAGCACGTGGATGCCGCCGAGCGTGCCTCGGGCGCCGAGGAGCAGGTCGAGACCGTCCAGTGGCGGGTCGAAGCCCCGGGGCGGTTGCGCGAGGAGGCTGCGCCTCCGGTGAGCATGTTCGACTCGCCGTCGATGGTCCGACCCGCGGGGCGAGGTGACGACGCGGCGCCATCCGGTTTGGGCGCGGCCTTCGCCAAGGGCCCGGTGATCCCCACCGCGCGGGTCCCCGAACCACCGCCCACGGCCGAACCGCCGACCGGCCCCGCACCCGCCTCCGGACCACAGCCCGCATCCGCGCCGACGTTCGTGCCGGGGCAGTTCACCGGTCCTGAGCCGCACGAGGCACCCGGCCCGCAGACCTCACCCGAGCCGCGAACCTCGCCCGAGCCGGCGGAGGGGCCCGTGTCGCCCGCCGCGCCCGAGTCGTACGCGGTTCCCGAGCTGCCGGTGCTCCCGGAGCTGCCCGAGCTGCCCGAGCTGCCGAGGCTGCCGAAACTCTCGTTGTACCCCGAGCTGCCCGTGCTGCCCGAGTCGTTCGCCGTGCCCGGACAGCCGACGGCTCCCGAGTCGTCCGGCGCGCACGAGCAGCCTGTGCCGCTGGAGTCCTCCGGCGCGCACGAGCGGCCTGGGCCGCCCGAGTCCTCCGGCGCTCCCGAGCCGTTCAGCGCGCCCCAGCCGTTCAGCTCTCCCGAGCCGTTCAGCGCACAGGAACCGCCCGGCACGCCCGAACCCCCGGTCTCGCCCGAGCCCGAGCCCGAGCCCGCGCCCGAAGCCCCCGCCGCGCCGGAGCGGGACGAGCCGCCGACCCCTCCCGCGCCGCCCACCCCGCTGCCCGACCCCGTGCCGGAGGTGCCCGAACCCGACCAGGTCCCGCCCGTCCCGGTGCCGGGGCCGGTGCCGCCGTCCCCGTTCGGCCCGTCCAGCTTCCTCGGGCACGCGGACGTGGAGCACGATCCCGACCCCTACCCGCCGGCCGGGCCCGGGGCGGCTGCGGACCGGGGCGCCGGCGCCGACCCCACCGCCCACGCCGACCCCGGCGCGGAGGAGGACCCGAAGGTCGGGCCGAAGTCCGGCGAAGTGGTGGAGCCGGGGGAGGAGCCGTTCGTCACGGCGGTCGTCGTCGGGGGGCGGTCCATCGAGTTGCCGCCGCTCGTCGAGCCCACCGCGCCGACGTCCGACTCGCCCAGCGCCACCCGCGCCTCACGGCGGCCGAAGAGTGATCTCAGTCTCGCCGAGCTGCTCGCCGAAGCCCTCGTCGCCTACGAGACCGGTCGGCGGGAGGACGAAGCCGCGCAGGCCGGCGCCGGCCGGGGCGCGGAGGAGCACCGGGACGCCGAGAGCACGGGGCCGATCGTGCCGGTGGGCGACCTGCGCACCGGCCCCCGCACCAGTCCGCGGACCGGCCCGGGGACCGCACCCGAGACCGACGCGGAGACGACCGCGCCCCTCCGGAGGGTGACCGGCGAACCACCGCGGTGGACGCTGCCCGAAAGCTGAGAAATCATTTGAGGTTTTAATGAGGTGTCCCGCGGGTAACGCGCACGGGACGCCTAAAACAACCGTGCCGCGATGATTTCCCGCTGCGCCGCAGGTGGCTCGATTCAGTCACCAGGGCTGCGCCGACCGGGGCCGGCGAGTCTGGTTAAGTGGTGCGCGGACCCGGCACACAGAGGTGCCGGATACGCGTGGAGTCGCCTGAACATGACCTCGACTGGAGTCCCGTCCCGATCGGAGCTCGCCACCCGTCACGACGCCGGTGCCGGCCGTGCGGCCAGTCCCGAACAAGCTCGTGACGAATTGATCGAACGGGCCGCCGCCAACGCCCCCGAGCTGGCCGACCTGATCCGCCTGTACTACCGCCACGTGCCCGCCGAGGAAGTCAACGACGACGACCCGGTGGACCTGGTGGGCGCCGTCCGCTCGAACCACCAGCTCGCCGGGACCCGGGTGCCGGGCCGCGCGCTGGTGCGCATCCTCAACCCGACCCGCGTGCACGACGGCTGGACGTGCCCCGCGACCGTCGTGCAGGTGGTCACCGACGACATGCCGTACCTGGTCGACTCGGTGGCCTCCGAGCTGACCCGCGGCGGCGTGCAGGTGCACCGGGTGGTGCACCCGATCGTCGTGGTGCGCCGCGACCCGGTGACCGGCGCGCTGAACGAGGTCCTGCCGACCGCCGACCCGGCCGACCCGCCGTCGGACGCGGTGGCGGAGTCGTGGATGCACATCGAGGTGGACCTGCTGACCGACCCGGACCGGGCGCGCGAGCTGGAGACCAAGCTCTACACGGTCCTCAACGACGTGCGCGAGGTCGTCGAGGACACCAGCAGGATGACCGCCACCGCGCTGCAGCTGGCCGACCAGCTCCAAGCCGCGCCGCCGCCGCTGGACGAGTCCGAGGTGGACGACGGCGCGCGCCTGCTGCGCTGGCTGGCCGCCGACCACTTCACCTTCCTCGGCTACCGCCGGTACGAGCTGGTCCGCGACGACCCGGCCACCGACGGCGAGCCCGCCCTGCGCGCGGTCCTGGCCAGCGGGCTGGGCGTGCTGCGGCAGGACAGCCTCGCGGCGCGCAGCCTCACCGCCGGCCCGGACGCCGGCGCGCAGGCGCTGTCGCGCGAGCTGCTGGTGCTGACCCAGGCGAGCGCGCAGTCCAGCGTCCACCGCTCGGTCTACCCGTACTACGTGGGCGTCAAGACCTTCGACGCCGACGGCGACGTGACCGGCGAGCACCGGTTCCTCGGCGTGTTCTCCACCACCGCGCTGCACGAGGACGTGCTCGACATCCCGGCCATCGAGCGCCGGGTCCGCGAGGTCATCCACCGCGCCGGCTTCCCGCTGCACTCCTACTCGGGGCAGCGGATGCTGGAGGTGATCCAGAACTACCCGCGCACCGAGCTGTTCTCCGTCGACGCGGACACGCTCTACCAGACGGTCGCGGGCGTGATCGCGCTGGCCGAGCGCCGCCGGCTGCGGCTGTTCCTGCGCCGCGACCCGTACGGCCGGTTCTACTCCTGCCTGGTCTACCTGCCGCGCGACCGCTACACCACCACCTCGCGGCTGGCCATGCAGGAGGTGCTGATCGACCAGCTGGGCGGCGTGAACCTGGAGTACTCGGCCCGCGTCGGCGAGTCCGCGCTCGCCCGCGTGCACTTCATGGTGCACACCGACCCGAGCCGCCAGGCCGAGCCGGACACCGCCCACATCCAGCACCTGCTGGCCGAGGCGGTCCGCTCCTGGGACGACCGCATGGTCGAGGCCGTGCTGGACGGGCAGTCCGACGGCAGCGCCGGCCTGGGCGCGGAGTCGGCCCCCGAGCAGGGCCTGCGGTTCGCCGCGGCGTTCCCGGAGGCGTACAAGGAGGACTTCACCGCCGCCGAGGGCCTCGAGGACTTCCGGCGCATCGAGGCGCTGGGCCGGGGCGACCTGGACATGGTGTTCTACGTGCCGCGGGACGCCGAGCCGGGGGAGCGGCGGTTCAAGCTGTTCCTCGCGGGCGCGCGGATCACGCTGTCCGACGTGCTGCCGATGCTGCAGCGCATGGGCGTGGTCGTGGTGGACGAGCGCCCCTACGAGCTGGTCCGCGAGGACGGCACGGAGTGCTGGATCTACGACTTCGGCCTGCGCATCGAGCAGGCGACGCTGGAGAAGCTGTCGGAGGAGGACCTGGAGTCGGTGCGCACCCGGTTCCAGGACGCGTTCGCCGCCGCCTGGCGCGGCGAGGCGGAGGTCGACGGCTTCAACACGCTGGTGCTCAAGGCCGGCGTCACGTGGCAGCAGGCCGCGATGCTGCGCGCCTACGCGAAGTACCTGCGCCAGGCCGGCACCCCGTACAGCCAGGACTACATCGAGGACGCCGTCCTGGGGCACACCGAGGTCGCGACGGCGCTGGTGCGCCTGTTCGAGGCGCGCTTCGACCCGGCGCTGGACGAGGAGCGGCGCGCGACCCGCACGGACGCGCTGGCGGAGGAGATCACGGCGCTCATCGACGACGTCACGAGCCTGGACGCCGACCGCATCCTGCGCAGCCTGCTCACCCTGGTGCAGGCGACGCTGCGCACGAACTACTTCGTCCGGGACGCCGACGGCGCGCCCCGCCCGTACCTGGCGGTCAAGCTCGACCCGCGCGCGATCCCGGACCTGCCGCAGCCGCGGCCCCGGTTCGAGATCTTCGTCTACTCGCCGCGCATCGAGGGCGTGCACCTGCGGTTCGGCCCGGTCGCGCGCGGCGGCCTGCGCTGGTCCGACCGGCGCGAGGACTTCCGCACCGAGGTCCTGGGCCTGGTGAAGGCGCAGGCGGTGAAGAACGCGGTGATCGTGCCGGTGGGCGCCAAGGGCGGCTTCGTGGTGAAGCGGCCGCCCGCCCCGACCGGCGACCCCGGCCTGGACCGCGAGGCGTTCCTCGCCGAGGGCGTCGCCTGCTACCGGCAGTTCATCTCCGGCCTGCTGGACCTGACCGACAACCTCAGCTCCGGCACGGTCCTGCCCGCGCCGCAGGTCGTGCGGCACGACGGCGACGACACCTACCTGGTGGTGGCCGCGGACAAGGGCACGGCGGCGTTCTCCGACATCGCCAACGAGGTGTCGAAGTCCTACGGCTTCTGGCTGGGCGACGCGTTCGCCTCCGGCGGCTCGGTCGGCTACGACCACAAGGCCATGGGCATCACCGCCAAGGGCGCGTGGGAGAGCGTGAAGCGGCACTTCCGCGAGCTGGGCACCGACACCCAGTCCGAGGAGTTCACCGTCGTCGGCGTCGGCGACATGTCCGGCGACGTGTTCGGCAACGGGATGCTGCTGTCCGAGCACATCCGCCTGGTCGCGGCGTTCGACCACCGGCACGTCTTCATCGACCCGGACCCGGTGGCCGCCCCGTCGTTCGCCGAGCGCCGGCGCCTGTTCGAGCTGCCCCGTTCCTCGTGGGACGACTACGACCGGTCGCTGATCAGCGCGGGCGGCGGCGTGTGGCCGCGCACGGCGAAGTCCATCCCGGTCAGCCCGGAGGCGCGCGCGGCGCTGGGCCTGCCCGAGGACGTGGTGAAGCTCTCGCCGCAGGAGCTGATGAAGGCCGTCCTGCTCGCCCCGGTGGACCTGCTGTGGAACGGCGGCATCGGCACCTACGTGAAGGCGGGCGCCGAGTCGCACGCCGAGGTGGGCGACAAGGCCAACGACGCGATCCGGGTCAACGGCGCGGACCTGCGGGTCAAGGTCGTCGGCGAGGGCGGCAACCTGGGCCTGACCCAGCGCGGCCGGATCGAGTTCGCCCGCGCGGGCGGCAAGGTCAACACCGACGCGCTGGACAACTCGGCGGGCGTGGACTGCTCCGACCACGAGGTCAACATCAAGATCCTGCTCGACGAGCTGGTCCGGGAGGGCCGGCTCGACCAGGGGCAGCGCGACGCGCTGCTGGGCCAGATGACCGACGAGGTCGGCCGGCTGGTGCTGGGCGACAACTACTCGCAGAACCTGGCGCTGGGCGTCTCCCGCGCCCACGCCGTGCCGATGCTGTCGGTGCACGCGCGCCTGGTGGCCGACCTGGAGCAGCGCGGCGTGCTGGACCGCGCGCTGGAGGCGCTGCCGTCGCCGGCGGAGTTCAAGGCCCTGGAGAAGGCCGGCGACGGCCTGACCTCGCCGGAGCTGGCGACGCTGCTGGCGCACGTGAAGCTCGCGCTGAAGGAGGAGGTGCTGGCCGGCGACCTGCCGTCGATCGACGTCATGGCGCGCAAGCTGCCCGACTACTTCCCCGGCGAGCTGCGCGAGGGGTTCGCCGACGCGATCGGCAGCCACCCGCTGTCCCGCGAGATCATCACGACGGTGCTGGTCAACGAGGTCGTGGACGGCGGCGGCGTGTCCTACGCGTTCCGGCTGGCCGAGGAGACCAGCGCGTCGGCGACGGACGCGGTGCGGGCCTACGCGGTGGTGACGGCGATCTACGACCTGCCGTCGCTGTGGCGGGAGATCCGCGCGCTGGACAACGCGATCCCGACCGAGGTGCAGGACGACATGGTCCTGGAGACCCGCCGCCTGCTCGACCGGGCGTCGCGGTGGCTGCTGACCAACCGCCCGCAGCCGCTCGCGGTGGGCTCCACGATCAGCCGCTTCGCGGGCGTCATCGGCGAGCTGGCGCCCAGGGTGCCGGACCTGCTGCAGGGCCGCGAGAAGGAGTCGGTGGTCGAGCACGTCGAGCGGCTGGTCGCCGCCGGGGTGCCGGAGGGGCTGGCGCGCCGCGTCGCGGTGCTGCTGTTCACCTACGGGCTGCTGGACGTGACCGAGGTGGCGGAGCTGGCCGAGCGCGAGGAGGGCCAGGTCGCGGGCGAGCGGTCGCACCTGGAGACGGCCGAGCTGTACTTCGCGCTGTCGGAGCACCTGGACGTGGACCGGATGCTCAGCTCGGTCAGCGACCTGGAGCGCGGCAACCGCTGGCACGCGCTGGCGCGGCTGGCGCTGCGCGACGACTTCTACTCGTCGCTGCGGTCGGTCACGATCGACGTGCTGCGCTCCAGCGAGCCGGGTGAGCCGCCGGCCGAGAAGATCGCCGCGTGGGAGCAGGCCAACGCCTCGCGGCTGGGCCGCGCGCGAGCGGCGCTGGCCGAGATCAACCGGGTCAGCAGGTTGGACCTGGCGACGCTGTCGGTGGCGGCGCGCCAGGTGCGCAGCATGATTCGCTGATCGCCCACACGGGAAAGGCCGGGCCCTGCGGGGCCCGGCCTTTTTCTGCGCGCGAGCCGGTCGGAAAGACCGATCTTTGCAAGAATTTGCGAATTGCGCGTCGGATTCGGGTGGTCCGGCGCGTGCTCACGGCGTGGCGAGGGGTTTTCCGCACTGCTGCGGGAAACCGTGCTGAAAACCTTTGCGGGGATTCCGGTCGCACCGCCGAAGCGGCCCGCGCGATCGTCCGGCCACTTCGGCGCCCACCCACCGGACCCGCCGGGGACGCCGGCGCCGTGCCCACCGGTCGCCTTCGCGCCCCGGGCCGCCCGGCGGGCCCGGGGCCGGGTCGGGGCGCGCGGCACGGGTGCCGTTCCGCCCGGTCCCGGCACGCGGATAGGGTCAACGCCACCGAAGCGATGGCGGGAGGCGCGTTCAAGTTGGGTGTGTTCGTCACGGGAGTGCGTCCGCGCTGGTCGGACATGGACGCGTTCGGCCACGTCAACCACGCCAACACGGTGACCCTGCTGGAAGAGGCCCGGATAGACCTGCTGTTCACCGAGGCCGCGCGGCACGGCGTGCCGGACATGGCGCGCGGCGTCGTGGTCGCCCGCCTGGCCGTGGACTACCTCACCCCGCTGGTGTTCACCGGTGACGAGGTCGTGGTCGAGATGTGCGTGCGGGAACTGAAGTCGGCCTCGTTCACGTTGGACTACTCGGTCCGCAACGGGCGCAAGGAGGGCAGCCCCGTCGTGGCGACGGCGCAGACCCTGATGGTGCCCTACAACCTGGAGGCCGGCCGCCCGCGCCGCCTCCTCGAAGCCGAACGCGACTTCCTCGCCGGCTGGCGAGCCGGAGGTAACGGTGCCTGAGCTGGTCTTCGCCGATCCCGCCGAGCGGGACGACCTGGGCGCCTTCGTGGCGCGCGCGGTGCGCCTGGACGCGCGGTCCGTCGTCCGGTTGCGCAACCGCCCCTCCGGCGGCCTGCTGGACGCCTGGGTGGCCACCCCGTTCGACGCGCTGGCCACCCGCACCGTCGCCGGCCGCGTCACGCCCGACGACGTCACGGTCTCCGGCAGCGACCTGCTCACCGGCCTGGCCGTGGTGCGCGGCGACACCGTCGACCCGGGCCAGGCCCGCGACCTGCTGTGGCGCTCGGCGCTGCCGCCCGTCGAGGGCTGGCTGCCGGTGGACCGCCTGCCCGGCGCCGTGGTCTCCGAGCTGGCCGAGCAGGGCGTGGCGGTGGCCCGCGAGAACACCGGCCCGCACGGCACCCCGCCGGCCTCGCTGCTGGACCAGACCGTCCTCACGGTCAGCGGTTCCGGCCTGGCCGTCAAGGTGCCGCTGCGCTGCCTGTTCGCGCTGTCGGGCATGGGCTTCCTGGGCGGCGACGACGTGCGCGTCACGGCCACCGACTCGTGGCTGCGCATCGACGCCCGCTTCGGCGCGGTGGTCCGCCGCCGCCACTCGATGCTGCCCCTGCTGGTCTAGGGAGGGCCCGCGGGCGGGGCGGCTCCGCCTCCCCGCCCGCGGCGCGTCAGACCAGCCAGACCGCCGTGTCGGGCGGGAGCCGGTTGTCGTCCATCGGACCGCTGGACAGCAGCACCTCGCCCGGCGGCAGCGGCACCGGGCCGCCCGAGGTGTTCAGCGCGCAGATCAGGCCGCCGCCCTTGCGCCGGAACGCGAAGCACCCGGCCGGCGCCCCGTACCACTCCACCTCGTCGCCGCTGATCGCCCCGTGCGACCGGCGCAGCTCCAGGGCCTGCCGGTAGAACGAGAGCACCGAGCCCGGGTCCTCCAGCTGGGACTCGACGGTCAGCCCCGCCCAGTCGCCCGGCTGCGGCAGCCAGGTCCCCGCGCCCGCCGTGAACCCGAACGGCGGCGCGTCGCCCTCCCAGGGCAGCGGGACGCGGCAGCCGTCCCGGCCGCGCTCGGTGCGGCCCGAGCGCAGCCACATGGGGTCCTGCAGCGCCCAGTCGGGCAGCTCCACGTTCGGCAGCCCCAGCTCCTCGCCGTTGTAGAGGTAGACCACGCCCGGCAGCGCCAGCTGCACCAGCGCCATCGCGCGGGCCCGCCGCACGCCCAGCGACCCGCCGCCGTACCGCGTCACGTGCCGGGTGACGTCGTGGTTGGACAGCGTCCACGTCGGCGGCGTGCCGTGCGGTTGCACGGCCGCGAGCGAGTGCTCGACGGCGGCGCGCACCGCGTCGGCGTCGAACGGGGCCTGCGCCAGCCGGAAGTTGAAGCCCAGGTGCAGCTCGTCGGGCCGGACGTAGCGGGCGAACCGCTCGTCCTCCTTCACCCAGACCTCGCCGATCGCCATCCGCCCGGGGTACTCGTCGACCACCTTGCGGATCATGCGGTGCACCTCGTGCACGGCGTCGTTGTCGAACCGGGGGTCCACCGCGTTGTCGTGCAGCACGCCCGGCACCGCGGCGCGCGGGTCCATGTCCGGCAGGCCGCGGGGCTTGGCCATGCCGTGCGCGACGTCGACGCGGAAGCCGTCGACGCCGCGGTCCAGCCAGAACCGGAGGGTCCGCGCCAGGTCGGCGGGCACGTCCGGGTGTTCCCAGTTCAGGTCGGGCTGCTCGGGGGCGAACAGGTGCAGGTACCACTGGCCGTCGGGCACCCGCGTCCAGGCCGGCCCGCCGAACACGCTGGTCCAGTTGTTGGGCGGCTGCTCGCCGGCGTGGCCGCGGCCGTCCCGGAAGAAGTAGCGCTCCCGCTCGTGGCTGCCGGGCGCGGACCGCAGGGCGGCCCGGAACCACTCGTGCCGGTCGCTGGTGTGGTTGGGCACGAGGTCCACGGTGACGCGGATGTCGTGCTCGTGGGCCTGGGCGACCAGCCGGTCGAACGCGGCGAGGTCGCCGAACAGCGGGTCGACGTCGCGCGGGTCGGCCACGTCGTACCCGTGGTCGGCCATCGGCGACGGGTAGAACGGCGTCAGCCACAACGCGTCGACGCCGAGCAGCTCGAGGTAGCCCAGCCGGGACCGGACGCCGTCCAGGTCACCGACGCCGTCGGAGTCGGAGTCGGCGAACGACCGGACGTAGACCTGGTAGAAGACGGCGTCGCGCCACCAGGCGGACTCGTCGGCGATCTCTGGTCGGGGGTCGGAGGATCGTCGCACGAGACGTCATCCTGCCACCCGCGCCGGACAACCCGGCCCCCTTCGGGTGATCGGCGGTCAGGCCCAGGCGTTGAGCAGGCTGTTCGCGGCCATCTCCAGGTACGCCCACAGCCGGTCGCGGTGCTCGGGGGTGAGGTTCGCCTCGTCCACGGCGACCTTCATGCAGCGCAGCCAGGCGTCCCGCTCCACCGGCCCGATGGTGAACGGCGCGTGCCGCATCCGCAACCGCGGGTGACCGCGCTGGTCGGAGTAGGTGTGCGGCCCGCCCCAGTACTGCATGAGGAACAACCGGAACCGCTCCTCCGCGGGTCCGAGGTCCTCCTCGGGGTAGAGCGGGCGCAACACCGGGTCGTCGGCGACCTGCTCGTAGAACCGGGCGACGATCTTGTGGAAGGTGTCGTACCCGCCCACCGCTTCGTAGAAGTTCTCGGCACTGCTCACCGCACCATCCTGCCCTTCCCGTCCGACCGGGTCGACCTGCTCCGCCTAGGCGGACTTCAGCGAGATCCCGGCGTCCTCCAGCGCGGGCATCAGCTTCGCCCGCAGCGCCCGCTGCACGGCCCACTGCCGCCCCGGCCGGACCTTGACCGTGACCCGCATGGTGATGCCCTCGGGGGTGACCTTCTCCACACCGAGCACCTGGGGCTTGTCGATGACGTCCTTGTCCAGCGGCTCCTCGGCGACCGCCCCGTCCACGGCCGAGGTCAGCACCTCGGCCGCGGAGGCCAGGTTGGCGCCGTAGGCCAGCGGCAGGTCCACCACCGCGACCGCGAAGCCCTGCGACGAGTTGCCCACCCGCATGATCTCGCCGTTGCGCACGTACCAGACGGTGCCGTTGGTGTCGCGGATCGTGGTGATGCGCATCCCGACCGACTCCACCGTGCCGGTGGCCGGGCCGAGGTCCACCACGTCGCCCACGCCGTACTGGTCCTCCAGCATCATGAACATGCCGGACAGGAAGTCCTTGACCAGGTTCTGCGCGCCGAAGCCGATCGCCACGCCGAGCACGCCGGCCGAGGTGAGGATCGGGGTGACGTTCATCTTCAGCTCCGTCAGGACCTGGAGGAACGCCACCCCGAACACGACGAACGTGACGATGGACTTGAGCACCGAGCCGATGGTCCTGGCCCGCTGCTCGCGGCGCTCGGAGACCAGGACGCCCAGCGCCTGCGGCGCCCGCTCCCGCAGCGGGCGCAGCAGCTTCGGCTTGCGCCCCTCCGACGAGCCCCTGGTCAGCCGGTCGATCAGCCGGCGCAGCAGGAACCGGACGACCACGGCGATGACCACCGTGAAGACGATCCGCAACGCGCCCTCGGCGATCTTCGGCCCGTTGACCACCCACCAATCGACAGCGAGCGTCGACTCCACGTCCACCGACCCACTCCTCCTCGGTCCCTCAGGCGAACTCCAGTCCCGTGGCCGCGGCCAGGAACGTCAACTGGTCCACGGCCAGCCCCACCGACCGGCTCACCGATCGCCCGGCGTGCCCCACCTCGGTCTCCCGGCGCAGCAGCACGGGGTGCTTCGTCGGGTCGCTCGCCGTCGCGTGCTGCAGCGCGGCGCACATCTTGCGGGCGTGGTTGGGATCCACGCGGCTGTCCGACTCGAACACCGTGAACAGCACCGAAGGGTACTCAACGGCGGGGCGCACCCGGTGGTACGGGGAGTAGGACAGCAGCCACGCCAGCTCCTCCGGCACCGCGGCGCTGCCGTACTCCTCCGCCCACAGCCGCCCGAGCAGGAAGTTCTCGTAGCGCACCATGTCCAGCAGTGGCGCCGAGCACACCACCGCCGCGTACAGCTCCGGCCGCTGGGTCAGCGCGGCGCCCACGAGCAGGCCGCCGTTGGAGCCGCCCGTGATCGCGAGCTGCTCCGGCGTGGTCCAGCCGTCGGCGACGAGCCGCTCCGCCGCGGCGTGGAAGTCGTCGAACACGTTCTGCTTGCGCTCGCGGGTGCCGGCCCGGTGCCACTCCTCGCCCTCCTCGTCGCCGCCGCGCAGCGAGGCGTGCGCCCACACCCCGCCCGCCTCGACCCACGCGAGCGCCGTGGCGCTGTAGCCGGGGCCGCGGCCCACCGCGAACCCGCCGTAGCCGGTGAGCAGGGTGGGTCGGGGCAGGTCCGGGCGCTGCCCGGCGGACACGACGAACATCCGCACCGCGGTGCCGTCGAGGGAGGTGTAGGGGATCTGCTGGGTCGTCACCCGCGGCAGCTCGGCGGTGCCCGGTGCGGCGGCGTGCAGGGTGGTCGAGCCGTCGGACAGGCGGAACCGGTAGACCGACAGCGGGGTGGTGAAGTCGGAGAACCCGAACCACAGCACGTCCCGGTCGGTCGGCGTGGCCCGGTCCACCGTGGACCAGCCGTGCAGCGAGCCGGTCCCCGGCAGCGGGATCCCGCCCCGGTGGGCGCCGGTCGCCGCGTCGTGCAGGTGCAGCTCGGAGACCGCGTGCCGGGTGCGCAGCAGCACCAGCGCGCCGTCCAGCCAGGTCGCGGCGTCCAGCACCGAGTCCGGCTGCTCGGGGACCAGCTCGGTCCACGCCGTCGGCTCGGCCGGGTCCGCCACGCACAGCCGGAAGCGCGGCGCGCCCAGGCTGGTCCGCAGGTAGAGGCGGCCGTCCTCGACCCAGGCCGAGCACTGGGCGCCCTGCTCGGCCGTGATGACCGGGCGGAGTTCACCCGATCCGTGGAGGTCCGCGATCCAGACCGAGTCGCGCCGCACCGTGCCGGGCGCGCCCTTGACGATCAGCCACCGCCCGTCGTCGCTGACCGACAGCACGTAGTAGTAGGTGTGGTCCAGGCCGTCGCCGTGCACGTTCACGTCGGTGGCCGGGTCGGCGCCGACCCGGTGCCGCCACACGCGCCGGTGGAACTGGCGCTCGTCCTCGGGCACCAGCGCGGGGTCGAGGCGGCGCACGTAGAAGAACTCCTCGCCGCCGGGCAGCCACCCGACCGGGGAGTAGCGGCACCGGTCGACGGGCCCTTCGAGCAGGTCGCCGGTGACGATGTCCAGGACGTGCAGCAGGGAGTGCTCGTCACCGCCCACCGACACCTGGTAGGCCAGCCGCGTGCCCTCCACGGAGGGTGACCAGCGGTCGAGGGTGGTTCGCCCGGTGGGGTCGAGGGCGTCGACGTCCAGCAGCACCCGCTCCACGCCGTCCTCGAGCACGTAGAGCACCGGGTGGTCCTGGTCGGGGCCGCGGCGGGTGTAGAACGCCCGCCCGGCGCGCCACACCGGCGTCCCGACGGAACCGGTGCGCATCAGCTCGCCCAGCCGCCCGCCGAGGGCGGCGCGCCCCGGCAGGGCGTCGAGCCACTGCCTGGCCAGGGCGTCCTGGGCCGCGGACCACTCGGCGGTGCGCGGGTCGGCCGGGTCCTCCAGCCAGCGGTAGGGGTCTGCGATCGGGTGCCCGTGCAGGCGTTCGACCAGGTCGAGGCGTTCGGCCGGCGGGTAGGTGAGGGGTGGGGGCTGTACTGCGGGGGAAGGGTCGGTCACCTCACCCAGAGTAGTGCCCCAGTTGAAAACCATGTCCGATAGGGAGCCGTTCACCGAAGTTTCCACCCGGTCGCCCCGGACGCGTCATCTATCACACGTGATTTTTGGGGTCGATCTGTGGTCTGCTATGGCTGAACCGGTGGAGGTGGTCGCGTGCCAGACCGACAACCCACCCCGATCGGCGCCCTGGTCGAGGCCGGGCTCGCGCCGTTGGTCCCGTCCGGCCAAAAACAGCCCGCGGTGCACGCGGTGGCGGGTGGGGAGGGAGCCGGTCCGGCGCCCGTGGCGCTGCCCTGGGGCAGGCGGAAGGTCCTGCTCCTCAACGCCACGTTCGAGCCGCTGACGGCGCTGCCGCTGCGGCGCGCGGTGGTCCTGGTGGTGTGCGGGAAGGCGGAGGTGGTGCACGGCGACCCGGCGGGCGCCGTCGTCCACTCGTCGACGGCCGAGGTGGTCGTGCCGTCGGTGATCAGGCTGAGCAACTACGTGCGGGTGCCGTACCGGGGCCGGGTGCCCCTGACCCGCGCCGGTCTCATGCACCGGGACCGCTACCGGTGCGCGTACTGCGGCGGGCGGGCCGAGACGATCGACCACGTGGTGCCGCGCTCCCGCGGCGGGCCCCACACCTGGCAGAACTGCGTGGCCTGCTGCGCGAAGTGCAACCACCGCAAGGCCGACAAGCTGCTGTCCGAACTGGGCTGGCGGCTCCGGGTCGCGCCGACCGCGCCGCGCGGGCCGCACTGGCGGCTGCTGGCGGGCGTCACCGAGGCCGATCCGCAGTGGCTGCCCTACCTGGGCGAACCGGCGGCCTAGGCGGCCAGGGCGAAGTCCTGCTGCGCGGTGATCCGCACGGAGTCCCGGGCCGTGATGCGCACCGAGTCCCGGGCGGTGATCCGCACCGAGTCCCGCGCCGTGGTGCGGACCGAGTTCGTGATGCGGACCGAGCCGCGCGCGGTGATCCGGACCGAGCCCTGAGCGGTGATCCGGACCGAGTCGCGGGCGGTGATGCGCACCGAGTCCCGGGCGGTGATCCGGACCGAGTCGCGGGCCGTGATGCGCACGGAGTCCCGGGCGGTGATGCGCACCGAGTCGCAGGCGGTGATCCGAACGGAGTCGCGAGCGGTGGTCCGAACCGGGTCCGCGGCGGTGATCCGGGCACTGCCCCGCGCGCCGGCACGAGCCGAACCGGGCAACGCCGTGATCCGGACGGAGTCCCGAGCGGTGATGCGCACGGAGTCACGGGCAGTGATCCGGACGGACCTCCGCCCGGTGCCGAGCGCCGACTTGGAGGTCACGCGCGGACGCTGAACAGGCGTAACCGACACGTCCATCCGGGTGTACGACGAACGAGTGAGGGGAGCGACCTGGTTGCGGTTCACGGTGTACATGTCGTGTCCTCCGAGACTCATCGGGCGGGAATTAGTATTCGGAAAGGGATGCGCAAGACCCGTACAGGTGAAAAGCTAGAAGCCGACTGGGCGGAGGACAAGACGCCAAACCGGCCGCCATTCGCCTCCGTCCGGGCGAAGGCCGAACGGGTGTGCTCACTACGACGTTCGAGCCGGCCGGCTACTGCGTTCGGCAAGTATGGACACCGTGCGTAACGTGAGGTCCGGTCAAGAGTCGTCCGGATCACAGACGGGGCGTCGCACGTGGGTAGAAGCATCGGCGTCAAGGGTGTCCGAACTGCGCAATTCCGGCTGCTGACGGGCGCTTGGGTGACCTCGTTGGTGGGCGACGGGGTGCGCACCGTGGCGCTGCCGCTCTACACCGCGGTGAGCACCCGCAGCCCCTTGGCGGCTTCCGCCGTGGCCGTCGCCGTGGTCCTCCCGTGGCTGCTGGTAGCGCTCCCGGCGGGCGTCCTGGTGGACCGCTGGCGGCCTCGGGTGGTGGTCGCCGTCGCGCACGCGTTCCGGGCCGTCGTGACCGCGTTGCTGGCCTACGCCGTGTTCACGGACGACGCGGGCGTCGCGGTGCTGTGCGCGGCGGGTTTCCTCCTCACCAGTGCGGAGACGTTCGCCGACTCGGCGTCCCAGGTGCTGCTGGTGGACCTCGCCGGGCCCGACGACCTGGAGGAGGCCAACGGCCGGTTCGTCACCGCCGAGACCGTCGGCATGGACCTCGCCGGGCCGCTCGCGGCGAGCCTGCTGTTCTGGTGGGACCCGGCGGCGTGCTTCGCGCTGGACGCCCTGACGTTCGTGGTGGCGACGGCGCTCGTGGTGCGGCTGCCCGACGTCGAGCGGGAGCAGCGGGACGGTTTCGGCACTTTGCGGTCTCAATTGGCGGAGGGCGCGGGGCACCTCGTCCGCGACCCCGGGCTCCGGGTGCTGGTGCTGGCGGTCGGCGTCGCGGCGGTGTGCGCGGCGGCGGTCAACGCGATGCTCGCGCTGTACTCGATCAACGTGCTGGGGCTGCCCGAGCAGTTCGTGCCGTGGCTGGTGGTCGTGATGTCGGTGGGCGCGCTGCTCGGCGCGCGGCTGAGCCCGCGGCTGGCGCCCAGGTTCGGCGGCGCGGCGGTCATGGTGGGCGCGCTGGTGCTGCTGGGGGTGGCGTTCGCGGTGTTCGGGGCGGTGCCGCTGCTGCCGGTGGCGATCGCGGCGGTGTTCTGCTTCGGGCTCGCGTCGGCCGGCTGGAACGTGCTGTCGGCGACCCGCAGGCAGCGGCTGACGCCCAAGCCGCTGATGGGTCGGGTCACCAGCGCCTACCGGGTGCTGGCCTGGGGCCTGTCGCCGATCGGGGCCGGTCTGGCCGGCCCGCTGGCCTCCGCGACCTCGCTCGGCGTGGTGTACCTGGTGGCGGGCGGGGTCGTCGTGCTGACGGCCGTGGCGCTCGCACGCCCCCTCGCCCGGACGTGACCGGGTGCATCGGTTACCGTAACCGCCGTGACCATCGTGGAGACCGTGCTCGTCTTCGCGCTGATCCCGCTGGCCATCTACGGCGTGATCACGCTACTGACGCTGAGGCCGAAGGCCACCCGCATCGTGCGGTACCGCCCTGGCCAGGAATGGGGCTACGCGCCCGTGTGGTGGAGCGCCAACCCCGGCGGCCTGTCCGCCAGTCACCACCACACCGGGGTCGAACCGGCCTCGGGCCCGACGGCCAGGGGAGGTGCCCGTGGCAACTGGTGAGATCACCCGGGTCGACCCGGAGTCGCTCGAAGTCGGCGCGGTCGTGACCAACAGCGGTCGCGTGTCCGCCGCGAAGATGTACCGGCCGCACGCCCCGAGCCTGCCGTTCACGCCGGTCCAGCTGGCGTCCCTGGACGAGGCGATCACGCTGGCCAGCCGCACCACGGGCCTGGACTTCAGCGTGTACCTGGGCGAGCTGGGCCCGGACTCCCGCGCGCGGGCCGAGGAGCTGCACGCCGACATGCCGCGGCCGTCGCACGCGGTCCTGGTGGCGGTGTCGCCGGGTGAGCGCGTGGTGGAGGTGGTGACGGGCGAGGAGTCGCACCGCCGGCTGCCCGACCGCGGTGCGAAGTTGGCGGTGATGAGCATGGTGGCCTCGTTCAAGGAGGGTGACCTGGCGGGTGGTCTGCTGAGCGGTCTGCGGATGCTCGCCGACCAGGCCGGTCACGCGCCGCGCTCGTAGCGCCGAACTCGGGCTGAACGCGAAGGCCGCGCCCCTCGACGGGGGCGCGGCCTTCGCCGTGTTCACCAGGAACGCGGGGTGCCGGTCGGCGCGCGCGGCCCGCGCCTCCGCGAGGTCGGCGGCCAGGGCGCGGGCTTCCCGGCGCGGCTGCCCGGCCCGGCGTGTCCGGGCGGCCAGGAGCGGCACCTCCCGCACCGCGTCCGCCGCGCTCCGGCCGTCGGGGGTCAGCGCTTCGAGGGCGCGCTCGCCCTCCGGGTCAGGGGAGAGGGCCATGCGGCACGACGTAGCGGTCCGACGAACGCCGGTGGCCCGCGTCCGGCACGGGACGCGGGCCACCGGCGGTCACCTCGTCAGGAGCGGTCGAACTCCTGGGCGGCCAGGGCGCGCACGATGCCCGCCCGGCCCTCCGAGACCAGCCGCCGCAGGGCCGGCGGGCGCTCCTGCGCCAGCCACGAGTCCGCCGCCGCCACCGTCTCCTGCGCGATCGACCACGACGGGAACAGGCCGACGACCATCGACTGCGCCCGCTCGCTCGACCGGCGGTCCCACACGTCGGCCACGTCCTCGAAGTACCGCGCCACGAACGGCTGGAGCAGGGCCTTCTGGCCGGGGTGCTGGATGCCCGCGATGACGGCCTCGCTGACCGCGTTGGGCAGCTCGTCGTCGTTCACCGCCCGGTCCCACGCCTCGGCCTTCGCCTCGGCGGTCGGGCGCAGCGCGCGGGCCGACTCGGCGCGCCGCCGGCCGGTCGCCGTCGGGTCCCGCTCCTCCTCCGCCGCGATCTCGGCCGGCCCCGCCTCGCCGTGCGCGACCAGCGCGTGCAGCAGCCGCCAGCGCAGGTCGGTGTCCACGTCCAGCCCCGGCAGCACGTCGGAGCCCTCGTACCAGCCGCGCACCACGGCCACCCCGGACGCGTCGAGCACCGAGCCCGCCAGCGCGTTGACGAACGCCAGCTGGTGGTCCGAGCCCGGCTCGGCGGCCCGCGCCAGCTCCAGCGTCTTCGCGCCGAACCGCCGCCAGCCCTCGTCCCGCCAGGACGCGTCGGCGTAGGACGACAGCGCCGTCTGCGCCTGCAGCAGCAGCCGCTGCACGACGCCGACCTCGGTCTCCGCGTGCAGGCCGCCCAGCACCAGGTTGACGAAGTCGCGCGCCTTCAGCTCGGCCTCGCGGGTCATCTCCCACGCCGCCGACCAGCACAGCGTGCGCGGCAGCGGCTCGGCGATGTCGGCGATGTGGTCGATCAGCGACGCCAGCGAGTCGCTGTCCAGCCGCATCGTGCAGTAGGTCAGGTCGTCGTCGTTGACCAGCACGAGCTTGCCGCGCGGCACGCCGACCAGCTGCGGCACCTCGGTGCGCTCGCCGGCCACGTCCAGCTCCACGCGGTGCGTGCGGACCAGCTTGCCGTCGGCGTCGGAGTCGTACACGCCGATCGCCAGCCGGTGCGTGCGCAGCTCGCCCGCGCCCGGCCGGGCGCCGCCCTGGAGCACGGCGAACTCGGTGAACCGGCCCTGGTCGTCGACCGAGAACCGGGGGCGCAGCAGGTTCAGGCCGGTGGTCTCCAGCCACTGCGCGCTCCACCAGGACAGGTCGCGCCCGGAGGCTTCCTCCAGCGCGCCCAGCAGGTCGGCCAGGGTCGCGTTGCCCCAGGCGTGCTTGGCGAAGTAGACCCGCAGGCCCGCCAGGAAGTTGTCCAGCCCCACGTACGCCACCAGCTGCTTGAGCACGGAGGCGCCCTTGGCGTAGGTGATGCCGTCGAAGTTGACCTCGACGGCCTGCAGGTCGGGGATGTCGGAGGCCACCGGGTGCGTCGAGGGCAGCTGGTCCTGCCGGTAGGCCCAGGACTTCTCGATCTTCGCGAACGTCGTCCACGCCTGCCGGTACTCGGTCGCCTCGGCCTGCGCCAGCACCGACGCCCAGGTGGCGAACGACTCGTTCAGCCACAGGTCGTCCCACCAGCGCATGGTCACCAGGTCGCCGAACCACATGTGCGCCATCTCGTGCAGCACGGTCTCCGCGCGCCGCTCGTAGAGGTAGCGGGTGACGCGGCTGCGGAAGACGTAGTCCTCCAGGAACGTGACGCAGCCCGCGTTCTCCATCGCGCCCGCGTTGAACTCCGGCACGAAGCACTGGTCGTACTTGCCGAACGGGTACTCGACGCCGAACGCCCGGTGGTAGAACCCGAAGCCCTGCTTGGTCTCGGTGAACAGCCGCTCGTGGTCCATGTGGGCGGCCAGCGACGCGCGGCAGTAGATGCCCAGCGGGATGGTGGTCGCGCCGTCGGTGAACTCGTCGCGCCACTCCGCGTAGGGGCCGGCGACCAGCGCCACCAGGTAGGTGGACATCGGCTTGGTGCGGGCGAACACGTGCCGGTCGGCCCCGCCCTCGGCGCCCTCGGTGGACTCGACGGCCGCGTTGGAGACGACCTTCCAGTCCGCCGGGGCCGTCACGGCGATGTCGTAGACCGCCTTCAGGTCGGGCTGGTCGAAGCAGGCGAACATGCGCTTGGCGTCGGCCGTCTCGAACTGCGAGTACAGGTAGACGCCGCCGTCCACCGGGTCGACGAACCGGTGCAGGCCCTCGCCGGTGTTCATGTACCGGCAGTCGGCCTCGACGGTCAGCTCGTTGACCTCGGCGAGGTCGGTCAGGACGAGCCCGTCCTCCTCGCGGTAGGCCGACACGTCCAGCGCCACCCCGTTGAGGGTGGCGCTGCGCACGGTGGCGGCCACGACGTCGACCCACGTGGAGGCGCCCGGCGTCCGGCTGCGGAAGGCAACCGTCGTGGTGGAGCGGAACGTGTCCGACCCGGGCTTGCCGCCGCCGTCGGTCAGGTCCAGCTCGATCCGGTAGGAGTCGACTTCCAGCAGCGCAGCGCGCTGCTGCGCCTGGTCGCGGGTGAGGTTGGGTGCCGCCACTGGTCACCTCGTCTGCCGGCGTCGTCTGGGCTCGGCGCCGACCTCGTCGGAACGGGGTAGGTGTCGCGTCGGTGAACACGACAGTCGCATCCAATCACGTGGGACGGGGATAAGTGGACCCCGTCCGAGGGAAGAGTCCGAGCGGTCGGTTGGTTGGCATCTGGGGGACGCCGCACCGGCGGACCGGGGCACCACCGCTCGATCAACAGGAGGCAGCACCATGCCGGCAGAGGGTCCGACCAGGGTCGACTTCTACTTCGACCCGATCTGTCCGTACGCCTGGATCGCCTCCCGCTGGATCCTGGAGGTGGAGCGGCAGCGCGACCTGGACCTGGAGTTCCGGGTGATGAGCCTGTCGGTGCTCAACGAGGGCCGCGACCTCGACCGCGGGTACCGCAGGCTGCTGGACCGGGCCTGGGGCCCGGTCCGGGTGGCCGTCGCGGCGGCCCGCGACCACGGCGACAAGGTGCTGCGCGACCTCTACACGGCGATGGGCACGCGCATCCACAACGGCGGCCTCAGGGACTACGACGAGGTCATCCGGCAGGCGTTGGCCGAGGTCGGGCTGCCCGCGGAGCTGGCGGCGGCGGCGCACTCCACCGACTACGACGACGAGCTGCGCGCCAGTCACCACCGCGGGATGGACCCGGTCGGCGAGGACGTGGGCACGCCCACCATCCACATCGACGGCGTGGCGTTCTTCGGGCCGGTGCTGACGAAGATCCCGAAGGGCGAGGAGGCCCTGCGGGTGTTCGACGGGGCGCGGGCGCTGGCCGGCTTCCCGTACTTCTTCGAGCTCAAGCGCACGCGCGGCGAGGACCTGGACTTCTCGTGAGCCGGTGGATGTGACACCCTGGGGCCGGTTCGGCGTCAGAGTGTCACACCACGCGGGAGCGGATTCCATGATCGAGGTCGTCAACCCGACCACCGAAGAGGTCCTCGGCACGGTCCGCGCGGGCACGCCCGGCGAGGTCGACGCGGCCGTCACCAGGGCCGCCGCCGCCTTCCCGGCCTGGGCCGCGACCCCGGTCGACGAGCGCGCGGACATCGCCCGGCGGATCGCCGACGGCCTCGCGGCCCGCGCGGACGAGCTGGCCGCGACCATGACCGCCGAGATGGGCACGCCCCTCGCCTTCGCCACGAAGGTGCAGGTCCCCAACCCGGTCGCCATCGCGCGCGGCGTCGCCGACGCGGCCGGGGCCGGGTACTTCGCCGGCGAGGAGATCGGCCACTCGCTGGTGCTGCGCGAGCCGATCGGCGTGGTCGGCGCGATCACCCCGTGGAACTTCCCGCTCCAGCAGGCGGTGGCCAAGGTCGTCCCCGCGCTCGTGGCGGGCAACGCGGTCGTGCTCAAGCCCAGCGAGCTGGCGCCGTTCACCGCCGGGCTGCTGGCCGGGGTGGTGGCCGCCGCCGGCGTGCCGCACGGGGTGTTCGAGCTGGTCAACGGCACCGGGCCGGTGGTCGGCGAAGCGCTCGCGGAGCACCCGAGGGTCGACATGGTGTCGTTCACCGGCTCGACCCGGGCCGGCCGCCGGGTCGCCGCGCTGGCCGCCGGGACCGTGAAGCGGGTCGCGCTGGAGCTGGGCGGCAAGTCCGCCAACGTCGTCCTGCCCGACGCCGACCTCGGCCGCGCGGTGCGGATCGGCGTGGCCAACGCGTTCATGAACAACGGCCAGGCGTGCAGCGCGTGGACCCGGCTGCTGGTGCCCGCCGACCGGCACGACGAGGCGGTCGAGGCGGCCGTCGCCGCGGCGGCGAAGTACGTGCCCGGCGACCCGGCCGACCCCGCGACCCGCCTCGGCCCGGCGGTGTCCGCCGCGCAGCGCGACCGCGTCGTCGGCCACATCCGCAAGGGGGTCGAGGAGGGGGCGCGGCTCGCGCTGGGCGGCCCCGACGCCCCGACCGACCGCGGCTTCCACGTCGCGCCCACGGTGTTCGCCGACGTCACCGCCGACATGACCATCGCGCAGGAGGAGATCTTCGGCCCGGTGCTGTCGGTGCTGCCCTACGCCGACGAGGACGACGCCGTGCGCATCGCGAACGCCACCGTCTACGGCCTGGGCGGCGCGGTGTTCTCCGCCGACGCCGACCGCGCGCTCGCGGTCGCCAGGCGGTTGCGCACCGGGCAGGTGGACATCAACGGCGCGGCGTTCAACACCAGCGCCCCGTTCGGCGGCTACCGCCAGTCCGGCAACGGCCGCGAGTTCGGCCGGTTCGGGCTGGACGAGTTCACCGAGGTGAAGTCCATCCAGCGCTAGCGCGGCCCGGCGGCGGCGCGGTCGGACCGCGCCCCCCGCGGCCGGGCGATGCCTTCGGGATCGCGCAGTCCCCGCCCGCCGCGGATCGGGCCGCACCCCCTCCGAACCGGCCGCCGCGGCGCCCGGCGAGCCGGCCGCGGGTGCAGCGGCGGACCGGTCACGCCGGGCGCCGCGGGCGCGGGTGCGACCCGCGGCGCCCGGCGGTCACGCCCGCAGCACCCCGTCCACCAGGCGCGGCACGGCGGTGCTCACGTTCACCTGCGACGCCAGCGCCACGTCCTCCGAGTGCCCGGCCGCGATCAGCTCACGCCCCGACACGCAGCCCGCCAGCACCTCCTCCACCGGCGACCGCGCGAACACCTCCGCCGCGAGGGTCGCCTCCACCGACGCCGCCCCGTACCCCAGCAGCGACGCCAGCACCGCGCCCGCCCCGAGCAGGTCCTCCACCGCCGGCCGCAGCGGGCCCCGCGCGGTGCCCGCCGCGGCCGGCGACACCCCCCACCGCTCGCCCGCCGCGATCACGCCGATCGGCCCGCCCGTGGCCAGCTCGCGGGCCGCCGTCGCGACCGCCCGCGCGTTGCGCAGGCACCCGGCCAGCACCAGCGAGCCGGTGCCCGCCGCCAGGTCGCACAGCGTCGCCCCGTTGGGGGAGGGCAGCTCCAACTCGACCCCCGCGGGCAGCTCCACCAGCGACGCGGGCCGCAGCGACCAGGACGGGTCGGCGGGCTCGGCCGCGCCCTCCCGGTCGGCCCACCGCACCGGCCGCACCGCACCGCCGCGCCCGACCGCCACGTCGACCGCCGTGCTGAACGACAGCACGTCCACGACCACCAGCACGGCGCACAGCCCGCCCAGGGCGACGACGCCCTCGTCCCCCCACTCCAACCGCAGCTGGGATCCCTCCTGACCGAACATCGGCAAAGGATGGCAGACTTCCCCGACGTGCGCGTCTACCTGGGATCGGACCACGCGGGCTTCGAGCTGAAGGCCCACCTCGCCAAGCACCTGACCGAAGCCGGCCACGAGGTGGTGGACGTCGGCCCCGCCGAGTACGACGCGGAGGACGACTACCCGCCGTTCTGCATCGAGGCGGCCCGCCGGGTGGTGGCCGACGAGGGCAGCCTCGGCGTCGTGATCGGCGGTTCGGGCAACGGCGAGCAGATCGCCGCCAACAAGGTGCCCGGCGCGCGCGCCGCCCTGGCCTACAGCGTGGAGACCGCGAAGCTCGCCCGCGAGCACAACGACGCGCAGCTGATCGGCGTGGGCGCGCGGATGCACTCCGCCGAGGAGGCGACCGAAATCGTGCTGGCGTTCCTGGCGACGCCGTTCTCCGACCAGCCCCGGCACGCCCGGCGCATCGCGATGCTCGGCGACTACGAGCGGACCGGACAGGCCCCGGCGCTGCCCTGATGGCCGGGCAGCCGACGCCCCCGGCGAGCCGGCAGCGGGCGATCCGGCGGCTGCTGTTCGAGGACGTCGGGGGCGCCTTCGCGGCCGACCCCGAGACGGTCATCGACGCCGCCGCCACCGACCCCCGGTACCTGGAGCGGGTGCCGGGGCTGCGGGCCGTGCTGGCCGACCCCGAGACCGAGCGCTACCACCGCTTCCTGGCCGTGCAGGCGCTCGCGTCGTGGGGCCACGCGCCGGTCTACCCGGTGGTCGCCGCGACCGCCGAGGCGGGCCGCCGGTCGCCGTGGCTGGGGATGCTCACCGACCCGGCGGGCCGGGACCGGACGTTCCCGGAGCTGGCCCTGGCGGTCGCGGAGGGCAGGCGGTTCACCGCGGCCGCCGACCCCGCTGCCGCCGACGGCGCCGAGGAGGCCCGGCTGGCGGCGCTGCGGGCGCTGGTCGGGCTGGGCGACGAGCTGTTCTTCGACTGGCAGCTGGCCCACGCGGCGGACGAGCCGGCGGTCGCCGACGCGCTGGCCGCGGTGGTCGACCGGGGGGTCGACCGGTCCGACGAAGCCGACTTCGACCGGGCGCGGCAACTGGCCGCGCTGTGCGCGGTGCTCGCCCGGCACGACCGACCGCGGGCGGTGCGGCTCGCGGAACGCCTGCTGCGAAAGGACTCCCGGATGACCGTGCGCCTGCACCTGGCCCCGGTGGTGCCGTTCCGTGCCTGAGGGCCACACGCTGCACCGGCTGGCCGGGCTGCACCGCCGCCGCTACGTCGGCCGGGTGGTCCGGGTCTCCAGCCCGCAGGGGCGGTTCGACCCGTCCACTGTGGACGGACGGGTGATGCGGCGCGCCGAGGCGCACGGCAAGCACCTGTTCCACGTCTACGGCCCCGACGCCGTCGTGCACGTCCACCTGGGCCTCTACGGGACGTTCACCGAGCACGAGCACCCGGTCACCGAGCCGGTGGGCCAGGTCCGGATGCGGGTGGTCGGCGAGGCGCACTGGACGGACCTGCGCGGCCCGACGCGGTGCGAGGTGCTGACCGCCGACGAGGTGGCCGCGCTGCGCGCCCGCCTCGGCCCGGACCCGCTGCGCCGCGACGCCGACCCCGAGGCGGCCTACCGGCGGATCGCCCGGTCCACCAAGTCGATCGGCGCGCTGCTGATGGACCAGCAGGTCGTCTCCGGCGTCGGCAACGTCTACCGCGCCGAGGTCCTGTTCCGCAACGGCGTCGACCCGCTGCTGCCCGGCAACCGGGTCGACCGCGCGCTGTGGGACGCGCTGTGGGCGGACCTGGTGGTGCTGATGCGCCACGGCGTGCGCGTCGGCCGCATCGACACCGTCCGGCCCGAGCACCTGCCCGAGGCCACCGGCCGCGCGCCGCGGCAGGACCGGCACGGCGGCGAGGTCTACGTCTACCGCCGCGCCGGGCAGCCGTGCCTGCTGTGCGCTGCGCCGGTCGCAGCAGCGGAGCTGGTCGGTCGCAACCTGTTCTGGTGCCCCACCTGCCAACCGGCCTCGACCGGGAACCGCGCCGCGCCGCGCCCGTCCAAGGTGCCGGGCTAACGCGGCGCCGCCGGCGGGCGATCAGCCGGCAGGAGAAGGGGGCGTGGGGTGACCGATCCCGGGTTCGGCGGCGACGAGGTGCGCACGGAGCAGGAGATCGCCCGGTGGGCGGAGGGCGTGGCGGCCAAGGCCGAGAAGTACCGGGAGGTGAGCCGGCAGGTCGCGGCCGTGACCGTTGACGAAGCCTCCCGGGACGGGCTGGTGCGCCTGTCGGTGAACGCCGCCGGCGCCCTGCAGCACCTGGACATCTCCGAGCGGTCGCGCGAGCTGTCCGGCGCGGCGCTGGCCGCGTCGATCATGACGACCATGCGGCGGGCCCAGTCGCGGATCGCCGGCCGGGTCGCGGAGATCGTGGCGGCGGCCGGCGTCGAGGAGCCGGGAACCGCCGACGCGCTGGTGTCGTCCTACCGGCAGCGTTTCCCCGAGCCTGCGTCCGACGCGCCGCCGTGGGCGGACCAGGTGCGGCCTTCGCCGCCGCCCGCCCGGCGGCCCGCCCATGACGACGAGGAGGACTGGGACGGTCCTTCCGTCACCGAGTAGGGGGTTTGCGTGAACCAGGGTTACCGGGTCCTCGTCGAGGAGTTACGCGGGCACGCCGACCGGCTGCGCGGCGTCCAGGACCAACTGCACCAGGCGCTGGACGCGGCGCAGCAGGTGAGCCTGTCCGGTCAGGCTTACGGGAAGCTGTGCCGGATGCTCCCGCCGATGATGGTGCTGATCGCCAACGGCGGCGTGCACGCCGTGGCCGAGGCCGCCGAGGCCGTCGACCGGACCGCCCTCACCGTCAAGCGGACCGCCGACGAGTACGAGGCCGTCGACCAGGCCAACGCCGGGGCCTTCCGCGGGAGCGCCGGATGAGCAACCCCCTCGTCGCGCCCCGGCAGGACTCCACCCAGGACCACACCGGCATCGGGCCGGTCGAGGCGGCCGTCGAGCTGCGCCGGGCCTTCGCCGACGGCACGTGGGTGGACCAGGGGCTGGCGCTCGCGGGCGGCGGCCTGGAGGCGCTGTCGTTCGTCCTGGACCCGCTGGGGTCGCTGGTCGCCTACGGCGTCTCGTGGATCATCGAGCACATCGGCCCGCTGCGCGACGCGCTGAACTGGCTGGCCGGCGACGCGGACCAGGTCGCCGCCTACGCGCAGACGTGGAAGAACGTCGCCCAGGCCGTCACGCGGGCGGGCGAGACCTACGCCGCCGAGGTCGACCAGGGCACCGCCGGCTGGACCGGGTCGGCCGCCGACGCCTACCGCGCGTCCGCGGGCGCCCGGTCCCGGCACCTCACCGCCGCCGCCACCTGCGCCGACACCGTCGGCCTCATCGTCGAGGTGGCCGGTGTGCTGGTCGGCACGGTGCGCAGCCTGGTGCGCGAGCTGATCGCCCAGTGCGTGGCGACGCTGTTCGCCCGCCTCCCCCAGTGGCTGGCCGAGGAGGCCGTCACGTTCGGCTTCGCCACCCCGCACGTGGTGAGCGCCGCGCTGGCGGTCATCGCCGACTGGGTGGCCAAGATCGCCGACAAGCTGCGCCTGCTGATGCGCTCGATCGCCCGGCTGCGCCCGCTGCTGTCCCGGCTGGACGAGGTCTGGGACCTGATCAAGCGCGGGCTCAAGCAGCTGAGCAAGGCCGGCGGGCCCGGCGGCGCGCCGAAGGCCCCCGACCCGGTGAAGCGCCCGGGCAACACCGACGTGAAGCCGCAGGGCGACACCGGCGGCGACACGGGCGCCGGCGGCACGCGGGGCGGCGACCCGCCCGTGTCCAGGCCCCCGCAGCCGCAGGGCGGCGACACCGGCGGCGGGACCGGCGGCACGCAGGGCGGAGCCCCTCCGGTGGCCGAGCCGCCCGAGACCCGGGGCGGCACCACGACCACGTCCGGCACGACCGGCGGGACGGTCGACGCGCCGCCCGGGCCGGGCGGTGACACCCGCCCGCCGGGCGGCTCCACCACCTCGCCCCCCGACGGCGGCGGCACGGGCGGCGGCTCGGGCAGGCCGCCCGGCGGCGACAAGCCGCCGACCCCGGACGACGGGGACCCGCACCCGCTCAAGCGGCGCCCCACCGACCCCTCCCAGCCGCACCCGGAGCTGACCCCCGCCGAGAAGGCGGCGCTGGACAAGCACCTCAAGGAGCTGGAGGCCCGCCACGCCGAGCGGTTCCAGGACACCTCCCGGGACCCCGACCACAACGGCAAGGTGCGCTTCGCCTCCCAGGAGGAGGCGCGGATCGCGCTGGACCTGGAGGAGCGCGGCTACGGCCCGTTCGAGCGGCCCAAGGACGCCGACGGGAAGCTGCTGCCGAAGCTGGGGGACTGGGTGGACGCCCACGGGCAGCAGTGGGACGTGAAGGGCATCCACTCGGACTGGCCGCCCCACACGCCCGACCACGTGAAGGAGAGCGGGCCCTTCCGCAACGGCTACACCGAGAAGTGGTTCCGCGACACCATCCAGGACCAGTTCGCCGACGGGCGTAACGTCATCCTGGACACGCGCAACGCCGGCGCCGCCGACATCGCCAACCTGAAGAGCGTCGTGGACAAGGAGGGCTGGGGTGCCCGGATCATCTTCTACCCGTGAGCCCTGGCGGCCCCTGCGCCCGCCCGCCGCGCCCGCCGCGGCGGAGGTCCTGCGCCGCTGGCTGGAGGACCCGGAGCAGCCGCTCTACGCGCTGGACCAGGACCTGCGCGGCGCCGACCTGTCCGGCGGGCCGTTCGTGGAGTCCTGGTTCACCGGGTCCGACCTGAGCGACGCGACGCTGCGCGGCGTCGAGCTGTGGGGGGCGCACTGCGAGCAGGTCAGGTTCGACCGGGCCAACCTCGTCGACGCCGACCTCGTCAAGGCGGACCTGCGCGGCGCGAGCTTCGCACGGGCCCTGCTGATCGGCGCGAACATGATCAAGGCCACCGCGCACGACGCCCGCTTCACCGAAGCCGACCTGCGCCGCGCCGACCTGGGCAACGCGAAGTTCCTGCGCGCGGACTTCACCCGGGCCGACCTGTCCGGCGCCTCCGCGACCACCACGTCGTTCCGGGACGCGGTCCTGGTCGACGCGGTGGTGAGCGGCATGACCGGGACCGTGCTGGGGCCGGCGGAGGTCGTGCCGGGGCTGAAGCTGGACGGCCCGGAGCTGGAGCGGTGGTTCGGCGTGCGCGGGGCGGCGGTGTCCGTGCTGCGCACCCAGGCGGTCTGAGACCCCACCGGGTCGGTCGGGACCGGGCGCACGGCGGACCGCACCCGCCCCGCCGGCTCCGGGCCGATCAGAAGTCGAAGCCCCCGAAGTCCCCGCCGCCACCCCAGTCGCCGCCGCCGAAGTCACCGCCGCCGAAGTCGCCACCCGCGTCGCCGCCGGCGTCCCCACCGGCGTCCTCGGCGCCCGCGCCGTCGGCGTACCCGTCCGCGTAGGCGGCGTTCAACGCGTCCGGCGACACGCCCGCCATGCCCGAGAACATCGCGTCGAACAGCAGGAACGTGCCCACGCCCCACGCGCCGGCCACCAGCGCGGGCTTCCACCACGGCTCGCTGTACCAGCCCTGCGGCACCGGGCGGCCCGCCACCACGCCACCGGGGTAGTAGTGCGGCGTGCCCGCGCCGGGCCGGGGCGAGGCCGCGTAGTCGTGGCCCTCGACGGTGACCCTGCGGTCCTCGCTGACCTGCCCCGCGCGGCCCTGCCCGGTGAGGTCCGGCAGCTCCGGCCCCGGGTCCATGCCCATCGCGGTGCGGGCCGCGCGCACGTAGTACAGGCCCTCCATCGCGGTCTGGACGACCAGGCGGCACTGCTCGGCGGTCCGCGCCTGCTCCATCTGCGACCCGGCCGCGGTGAACCGCTCCGCCGCGTCGGCCAGCGCCTGGCTGGACGCCACATCCGTGCCGGTCAGGCTCATCACCTGCCCGCCCAGCCGCTCGACCCAGCGCCGGGCGTCGGCCTGGGCGTCCTCCAGCGCGCGCTGCCGCGCGTCGGCCCGGCTCTTCGCCGCGTACCAGCCGCCGCCGATCACCACGACGAGCAGCACGAGCACCACGATGGTGGCGGTCACTGGGTCCTCCTCGTGTCGTGACGGCCTGCTTGCCCGGTCAACGGGCCAGGCCGGGCGCGCGGTTCCCGCGGCGGTCGGGACAACCCCGGGCGGTGCGGCTCGTGATCTGCCAAAAACGCACGTGAGAGGCCGTTCAGGGGGCCCGGTGTGAATTCACGCACCCGCTGCCCGCCCAGGGCCCGCGTTCTGTGGGCAGAACTCGTCGCGGACTTCCAGCACCGCAGCGGCACCCTGGAGCCGGCCGGCGCTTCGCGCTGCGCCCAGGTGAGCTGGGCGACCGTGCCGCAGCCGCACCGGCCGCAGATGCCACGGCGCGTCTCGTGCGACTGGGCGGTCATCGCCTGGTGAGCACCCCGCGTCCGCGGTGGCCGGGTTCCAGTCCGACCGAGGTGGCCGCCGCGAACGGCCGCGGACCACTGCCCGGCAGCGTGATCCGCCGCGCCCAGGCGCCACTGCGGTGATCCGACTTCAGGGGTCGCGCCCGGTGGGCCGGCTCGGACATGCATCGCCGATGCACGCACACGCGCTGGGCCAAGCGCTCCGGGCCGACGCGGCGGCGCTCGCCGCGGCGGCCGACCTCGTGCCGGGGGACCGACCGGTGCCGGGCTGCCCCGGCCTGACGGTGGCCGGCCTGGTGCGGCACGTCGGCTCGGTGCACCGGTTGGTGACGCGGTGGATCACGCGCGGCAGCCGGCCGACGCGGTGGCCGCGCGAGCCGAACGGCGCGGACCCCGTCGACTGGTACCGGGTCGGCGCGGCGTCGCTGATCGCGGTGCTGAACCCGGCGCGCGCCGCCGAACCGGCCGCGACCTGGTGCCCGTGGGACCGCACGCTCGGGTTCTGGCTGCGGCGGATGGCGCACGAGACGGCCGTGCACCGGGTCGACGCGCAGGCGGCGGCCGGCCTGGCGGTCCCGCTGGAGCCCGCGCTGGCCGCCGACGGCATCGACGAGGTGCTGCGGCTGTGGCTGGGCTGCCACCAGCCGCCCGGCGCGCACGCCGACGGCCGCGCGATCGCGCTGCGCGTGCCGGGGCGCGAGTGGACCGTCGCGCTGCACCAGGAGGTGGTCGACTTCTGCCCTGACGCCGAACCGGCCGCGGTGGTCACCGGCTCGGCGTCGGGGGTGGACCTGTGGCTGTGGGGACGTGTGCCCGCGTCGCGGCTGACCATCGAGGGCGACGTGGCGGTGGCGCGCGCTCTGCGGGCCGCCGTCGCCGCGGCGACGGGCTAGCCGGGTGGCCAGGTCAGCCGTCGGCCGCCCAGGACGTGGCAGTGCACGTGGAACACGGTCTGCCCGCCGTCGCGCCCGGTGTTGAACACCAGGCGGTAGCCGTCGTCCGCGATGCCGGAGAGCTTCGCGACCTCGTGCGCGGCCCGCAGCACCTCGCCCGCCGTCACCGGGTCGAGGTCGCCGACGGCGCGGTGGTGGGCCTTGGGGATGACCAGGACGTGGGTGGGCGCCTGCGGGTTGATGTCGTGGAACGCGAGCACGGTGTCGGTCTCGTGGACGACCCGCGCCGGCACACCGCCCGCGACGATGCGGCAGAAGAGGCAATCTTCGGTCACGCCGCCATCGTAGGGCGCAGACTGGACCGATGACGCGCTCGGAGATCCGGGTGGTCCTGAGATGCCTGGCGACCTTCGCCTTCGGGTTCCTCGTGGTGGTGCTCGCGGTTCGGTTCGGCGAAGCGCTGTGGCGGGCCTTGTACCCGCGGTGATCAGCGTCCAGCGGCCCGGTCGGACCCGGGGACAACCCGACGCGGGGAGCCGATCGAGAAGGGCCCCGGCCCCGTGGGAAACCCCGGCTGGCAAAGGGCTCCGGCCGGAAGACCGAGAAGGGCGGCAGGGTCGTCCACTTGGGACGCACCGCGAAGCGGCTACCTGTGAAGAGGAGGAGAGCGGGTGACGGGAATCGAACCCGCATGACCAGCTTGGAAGTGCGGCGTCAACCCCAGCTCACCACCCCTGGCCAGCACCTGCTCTTGTCCTGGTTGACCGCTACTGCCCCTCCTTGACCTGGGCTAATCGCACGCTAATCGCACGCCAGCAACCACTGGTGGCGTGCCTCAGCGAGCCACGTAGGTCCATTGCCCGCACGCTCTACCCATCCTGAGGTGTGGATGTGTCCACAATGATTTGCTCAGCGACGAATCTCATTAGAGGTAGTTCCGGGGTCAATGCCACGTCATCTGAGAAAGGCGTGAACCGACTCTTCGCGCCTTCCTTGCTGTGTACAAGCGCGTTTCTTGTCTTATAAATCCTGCGACTTAGCGCCTGGTAGACTGTCGGCTGATCATCAGAATTAAGGTCAACTTTATCGCCGTCGGAGAAGGGGACTGCCGTATTTCTGTAGTATTCAGGTAGCGTGGGGTCGAAGGCGCGCAGTTCTTGTAAAATCTGAGCTAGGTCGACGTGCTTCTGAAGGGTAAGACGCAGGGCGATCTGCTCGTTTATTACCACTTCCTCGCTTCTGAGCTGTACGGCTTTGTTGACCTTCTTGATGAGATCCCTGATATCGCGCTTCCGGCGATATGAGAATTTTGGTGACGTGATTATATTTTGCACCTGTTCCACTAGGTCATCCTGTACGATATTCTCGAACCAGTGTTCTGCCACATGGTAGTAGGAGAGGTATTCCAGCATGGGGCTTTCCGCCGATACGGCGAGCTGGTAGTGGAACACTAGATCACTAACGTAGTGGCGTCGTGGGGCGTCGATTTCTTTTGCGCGCAATCGTCTCGTACGCGATATCGCAGACGATCGCTTGAGTTCGTCTACGCTCAATACCGGCATTAGGGCGACATCAAGGTTGTACCCAAGGTGGAAGTATACGGCTTCTGCGTGCTGCCTCCAGTAAGATTCAGGTCGAGGCTTGTCGGAAATGATGCGGATTGTTGTAAACGAGCCTATATTCCGTAAGGTCTCTAAGGCGTCCCACTGGTCTTTAGGTCCATCGGGATAACGGAAACCAGTAAATAGTCCGAAGGTTCGGAAAATCCTCGCACCGTCTACCTGCAGAGCGTCGGAGAGGAAGTGTAGCAGGAAGGATACTGTCGGCGGTCCGATTTCGTATGTTAGGCCCTGCTGGACATCGTCCAGGTGAATTCCTTCTCGAAGGGCTCGCGCTGGTCGGTTGGTATGGCGCTTTACCAGGGCCTCAAAGGTTTTCGGTGTCGAAACAGACACGCCTTCGCCGCATTTGAATCGGGTAATTTCAGAAGCGATCTCGATCAGCTTGTCCTCACTTACGGGTGAGGACACGTAGCGGTCAAACTTAAAGGTAAAATTCTCGCTCGTCTTCTCTGTTTTGGCTCGCAAGAGAGTGGCTATCTGCTCCGAGATAGCTTCGGCGCTGTGCTGCATGGCTCCTCTGGGCGGCGTCAATTGTGCGTAGGTGGAGACACTCTTCGCGGCAGGATACCGGTTGAGGCCGGATTCAGCTAATGTGAGGGCATCTCGGTTTCATTGCGTACTTCTCGCACATAGTCTCTACAAGTTCGCTCAACAAGGCGTATCTGACGTCAATGATAAGACTGACAGTGGCAAGGCGGCGGAGCCGTCGCGGCAGCCGATCGCCGTGCCCAGCGCTGTCCAGTCCGTGACCGCGCGATCGTCCCGAGTCCTGGTGCTGGAAGCTGGGGTCCAGCTCGGCCGCACGCCATGCTGACGCGCCGCCCTCCCGACCACCTGCACCGACTCCGCGCGCGGCCGTCGGGCGGAGCGGAGCGGGAGCCCGGCGAGCCGCGATGCGGGGAGTTGGTGCAACGTGAGCGGGCTGGGGCTGCGCGTCGCCGCAGGCGGCGCGCCTTGATCCCGTAGAGCGGAATTCGGCAACGTAGCAGGTCAGAAGCGGAGAGATGTCGAAGGATGATGCGGCTGCATAGGGTGGGGGCGTGGATCTCGTCGCGTGGGCCTGCTCCGTCGCTGAAGATCGGCTAGCCGGTTCGTTGCCTCGGCGGTGGACGCATGTGCAGGGTGTTGCGAAGCGGACGGGGCGCGTAGCTGGCCTCTTCGTCAAGGGGGACCAGGAGCTGCTGACTGCGGCGGCTGTTCTGCACGATGTCGGCTATGCGCCGGATCTGGCGTCGACTGGCTTCCATCCGCTCGATGGTGCCCGCTACCTGCAACAAGAAGGCTTTCCCGCGCGGCTGTGCGCGCTAGTGGCGCACCACTCGTGCGCCTACCGGGAAGCGGAGTTGAGGGGCCTTTCGGCGGAGCTAGCTGCCTGGGAGGACGAGGAGTCCGCGGTTCGCGATGCGCTCTGGTGGGCTGACATGACGACCACCCCGGATGGTGAGCCCACGACCGTGGCGGAGCGCATCTCTGAAATTCAGGAGCGGTACGGGCCGGAAGACCTGGTGACGTTCTTCATCCGGCAGGCGAAGCCGGAGTTGGTTGCCACAGTCGAGCGCACGGAGGAGCGGTTGCGGGCGGCGGGTCTGGGTCAGGTGGCGAAGTAGGGCGCCGGTCGGTTCTCGAAGCCGTGCCCGATCCGGAGGCGGATCGACGGGTGGATGTTCAGGGCGGCCAAGTCGTCGCGGGTGACCCAGTGGACTTCGCTGGACTCGTTGCTGGTGCGCAGCTCGCCTCCCACCAAGCGGGCGCGGAAGCAGATGGAGAACTCTTGCCGGACCTCGCCGTCGGTGTAGGAGATGACGTGGGCCGGGTCGGAGTAGATGCCGATGACGTCGGTGGGCTCGACGTCGAAGCCGGTTTCCTCCTTGACCTCGCGCACGACGGTGTGGCCGATGGTCTCGCCCACGTCCTGTGCTCCACCGGGGATGGAGTACAGGTCGTTGTCGGTGCGGCGGATCATGAGCAGGCGGCCGGACTCGTCCTGCACGAACGCCGTCACCGCTACGACGATGTTGGTCGCCTTGGGGGCGTTCGGGTCGTTGTAGTGGTCGGTGCGTGCCATGCCTCTCTCCCTACCACTTGGGCGGCTTGGCGTCGTCCCACACGCCCTGGAAGCTCTCCGCGTACGTCTCGAACAGGTCGCCTCCGGACAGCCGGCGGAGGTGCAGCACGGGGGCGTGAGCTGCCATGAAGCCGTGCACGTGGGTGTTGACCAGCATCTCGTCATCGAACCGGAAGATCGAGTTGTAGAGGGTGGTCCGGTGGCACCTGATCTCGGCGTACGAGCCCTCGGCCAGGGGCTTGAAGACCGCCAGCGAGTTGCGGACCTTCGCTCCGAGGGTGCCCTTGCCGATGCCTTCCTCTTCGCTGCGGCGGGCGACCTCCCGGCTGGCCGGGTCGCCCAGGAGTAGGCGGATCTTGACGCCTTCCTCGGCCTTGCGGCGCATCGTCTTGATCAGATTCGGGTTGTCGGTGAGGAACATCCCGGCGTAGACGAGGATCGAGACAGTCATCTGCGCCTGGTCCAGTAGGTGAGCCCACACCTCCTGAGGAACCGAGTGGCGGTGCGGGTAGACCTGCACCACCTCGGACTGGGTGATCTCCTTCTTGGCGTCGGGGGCGATCGCGTCGGGCCACAGGTAGGTCTCCGCCTCACGGACCATGGATGCGATGGTGCGCCGGTGGCGTGGGTACGGCGTGCGGTTCTGCGTGATCCAGCGTTCAACTGTCTTGGGGTCTACACCGGTGGCCTTGGCCACCTGGTTGGAGTCGAATCCGTTGCGTAGCAACGAGTCTCGTAGGCGTTGGTTGGGCACGGCTTCCCCCTCGGCACGACTCGGGACGTCTTGAAGGTAGCAAGGACGTCTCTAGATGTCCCGCTATGCGGTGCTGACGTCCTACGTTTCCGCCGAAAGTGGTTGGTGTCGAGATGCCGGGCAGGAGGTCCGGCCGACGCTGACGACAGGAGATCGGCTGTGGCGATCACGGGTGGGAGCAGGCTCCCCACGTCGCACGACTTCGTCTTTCCGCGTGGTGCGCTGGTGATGGGTGTGGAGCCGGTGCTGAAGTTCCAGTCCGCGGAGGAGCGGGCGAAGGGGCTGCCGGTTCAGCAGGAGACGGACAAGGAGTCCGGGCTGTTGGTGTGGTCGGTGCTGGTGATCGACCAGGCGGCGGAGCGCAAGGCCGACGCGGTGGTGACGGTGAAGATCGCGGCTCCTCAGCAGCCGGTTCCGCCGGAGGCGATTCCGGGGACGGACGTGCGGCCGGTGGTGTTCGAGGGGTTGACGGTGACGCCGTGGATCGATGACAAGGCGTGCCGGGGCGCGCACGGGGGTGAGCGGCACCGGTGCCGGGCCAAGCTCGGGTACAGCCTGCGGGCCTCGGCGATGATGCCGGTGGTCACCAAGTCGGCCCCCAAGGCCGCGTGAGCCGTGGCGCAGGACTTGGTGCGGTTGCACGTGACCGCGAGCCTGCCCATCCGGGTTGCGCCGTTGGCGTTCGCGGGGCGGGTGGAGGTGCGGTTCGGCAACGCGTTCCCGGCGGTGCTGGTCGTGGACCACGAGGCGTTGCCCCGGTTGGCTGCGGCGATCGCCGAGGGGTTGGCGGCCTTGGACGCTGCGGGTGGTGGTCGGTCGTGAGTTTCCAGGTGGCGGGCACGCCGGGGCGTGCGGCGGCTGCGGCGATGGTGGTCACCTCGGGGTGGCCCTCGTTGGTGGTCTACCTGGACCCGGTGAACCTGGCGATCCACGTTCCGCCGTTCCCGGGTGGGCCGGCGGTGCTGGCGCGGTTCTGTCGTGAGCTGGCGCGGGAGGCGGCCAAGGTGGCTGACCACCTGGAAGGCCGGGCCGGGCGTCACGCGATGACGGAGGGGGCCGGTGATGGCTCAACCCAAACGCCGTGATCCGTGGGCGGAGGCGCTGAACTGTCGGACGTTGAAGGACGCGCACGAGGTGTTGGGGCGGCTGGTGCCTGCGCCGAACGCCGCTGCGTCGGTGTTCCGGGAGTTCTATCTGCGTAGCGCGAAGGTCTATGAGCGGGTGGCGGAGGTGGATCGGCATCACCATCACGAGGCGCTGTACTGGGTCACCCGTGAGCGCGCCTTGGCGGAAACGATCGAGGCCGATGGCGAATGCGGTGGGTCCGTCCCTGAGCAGATCGATGGGGAGGGGTAGCTGTGAGGGGCGGTGACTTGGTCGGCACCTTGCGGAATGTGGTCGTCAGTGGGTTGCCGTTGGACGAGTTGTGCGGTGTGGGCTATTCGGGTCGGACGTGTGCGGCTGTGGTGAGCGCGTTGATGGCGCGCCTGGGCAGGGGGTCGTCCATGCGGGAGTTGGTCGCGGAATCGGGCCTCAGTCATGCGACGGTGCGGATGGTGTGCCGTGACCTGTTGGAACTGGGGCACTTGCATGTGAGTGACGGGGGTGTTCCGGGGACGAGGGATTGGCCGTCGTTGCGTTACCGGATGTCGTTGGAGGGTGTGGGGGTGTGGCGGCGGCGGGTGGAGGAGCGTGATCGTCTGTTGCGTCCGGTCCCTCAGCGTCCGGGGACGGTGGGTCGGGTGTTGGGTGCTCGGTTGTCCGGGGAGCAGCGCGGCCGGGGTGCTGCACCCGGTTACGGGTTCCCGTCGTTGGAGCGGGTGGTCCGGGCGTTATTGGGTGATCTGCGGCGGTTCCGGTCGACGGTGGAGCTGTCGGCGGCCTCCGGTGTCGCCTCGTGCACGGTCGGACTGGCGTGCCGTGACCTGGTGGCCGTGGGCTACGCCCGGCGGCAGGCGGAATTCAGAACCAACGGCACGCCGAAGTCGGCGCGGTATCGGTTGACGGCGGCGGGTGCGGCGGTGTGGAGCGACTGGTTCGCCGGCGGCCTGTGAGGTGGTGGTCGGGCGGGTGCTCGTGGGTGCCCTCCCGGCGTTCGAGGCACAACTGAAGATCATTCGGCTACCTGTTGGTGGTCGTCGGTGAACAGTCCTCAAGTCTTGGCGGGCCTGGAACTGTCCACCGACGGCACCGACCGGGTTTCTCGCGCGCTTTTATTGGCGCACAAGGGGTTTCGGTCATGTCAAGAGTACGGGTCACGGGGGCCTGCACGTCAAGTCAGACCCCCTCCAAGGTGTGGAAACTGCCCAACGGGCGGCGCTGCGACGGCTGCAAGCGCTTCGGTGTCTACGCACCGAATCAGCTCGCCTGCTGTGCGTGCCTGGGCTGGCTGCCGCTGATCTTCAGCATCGGCGGTGGGCGATGAACGGTGGCAAGTGGGTGGATCCGGCCCCGTTCGAGGGTGTGCGTCCTCGGGTGCCGTGGTGGGCGTTGGTGCCGGGCAAGGCCAGGTGGCTGGCTGCTGTGGTGGCGTTGGTGTGGCTGCTGGTGGTCGTGCTGGTGCGCCTGGTGCTGCTCGTCGTGCGGTACCCGCTGGTGTCACTGGCGCCCACGCTCGGGGCCTGGTGCTGGTGGCGCTTCGGGCTCTCCCCGCTGGTCCTGGCCCTGCTGTCGCTGATGGCCGGCCTGTTGATCTGGGCCGGATGGGACCGTGCGTCGTTCCTGCGGCACGGTTGGTACCGGTTG